>Ga0209804_1000075_pt1 | contig 83606 bp, 81 predicted proteins | sample GraSoiAngelo_139_FD_185896 | JGI IMG/M metagenome (GOLD analysis project Ga0209804, IMG submission 185896) | Grasslands soil microbial communities from the Angelo Coastal Reserve, California, USA - 14_0929_12_20cm (SPAdes) (version 2) | ecosystem: Environmental > Terrestrial > Soil > Grasslands ... | reverse complement strand
ATGCCGTTCACCGCAGCGCCCGTGCCTGCGATACCGTTTACTGCGGCACCCGTGCCGGCGATGCCGTTCAGAGCGGCACCCGTGCCGGCGATGCCGTTCACTGCGGCACCCGTGCCGGCGATGCCGTTCACCGCGGCACCCGTGCCGGCGATGCCGTTCACCGCGGCACCCGTGCCGGCGATGCCGTTCACCGCGGCACCCGTGCCCGCAATGCCGTTCACCGCAGCGCCGGTGCCGGCGATACCGTTCACCGCGGCGCCCGTGCCCGCAATGCCGTTCACCGCAGCGCCCGTGCCTGCGATACCGTTTACTGCGGCACCCGTGCCGGCGATGCCGTTCAGCGCGGCACCCGTGCCGGCGATGCCGTTCACTGCGGCACCCGTGCCGGCGATGCCGTTCACCGCGGCGCCCGTACCGGCAATGCCGTTCACCGCAGCGCCCGTGCCGGCGATACCGTTCACCGCGGCGCCCGTGCCCGCAATTCCGTTCACCGCGGCACCCGTGCCGGCGATGCCGTTCACCGCGGCGCCCGTGCCGGCGATGCCGTTCACCGCGGCGCCCGTGCCGGCGATACCGTTCACCGCGGCGCCCGTGCCCGCAATTCCGTTCACCGCAGCGCCCGTGCCTGCGATTCCGTTCACCGCAGCGCCCGTGCCTGCGATACCGTTCACCGCGGCGCCCGTGCCTGCGATACCTTGAACACTGCCACTGGTGTTACTCACCAGTACAAGGCCGCGGCTCACGGGCTGTGTGCCGGAGATCGCCAGCCTGCTTCCAACGGCTGGCGAGAACATTCCATCCGACATAGCTGAAGTCAGATCGACCGTGACACCGTTAACTACAACACGGCCAAGAGCAGGTTCAGCCCTTTGGACTGTGCCGGAGACAAAGATCGATGTTGCGCCCGGCACATAAATGCCACGGAGTTGAATCACGGAGGCCTCAATAGTTCCGTCCGCGCGTGCCGTGCCGAACACAGCCACAGTGTTGCCGACGGCGATAGCATCGATCGCAGCCGTGTGAACAAGTTGCCCGAGGACTGTCGCAGTGCTATCAGTGGCGTTGACAGATTCAACGGGCCCGATGACCAGCAACTCACCGCCAGTGCCACCAACTCCCGCTAAGCCGGTTGAGGCTGCAGCAGTTCCGAGCAGTATTGCAACGACAACGCGTACGGACGTCTTCTTCATTCGATGCTCTCCCCAATAGCAGTCGGTCAGTCACTTATTCTTGTGGCCTAGCCCCGCGAGAACGTCAATTTCTTCCACGGGTGACACAGCACCTCGAGCGGTTCTAGCGTGGGTCTTTGGTTGCACTTCTGTCTCTTTGTCGGCGGAGTGGTCCTCAAAGAAATAGACCCCTACCCCATACTTCTTTCCTGTCTCGCTTCGCTCTGATGCAGCCAGGCGCGTGAGAAAGGTATCCAACTCCGTCAGCAATTCCTGGCCCCGCTCACCTGCGACGGCCAAGAACTTGTCGCGCCCGGCTTCCGAAATTGGTTCGTCGGATACAACAGCTCGCTCTAAATACGCAGGCTCCTGCGCTGGACGCAGCAAGTTGTGTACGAAGCTGGCCGCGACATTCGCCAAAACCCGACCCATCCACTCGATCCGCTTTACATCAGCCTCTTGCGGAAGATAAGTGCGCGACAGGCAGCGAACGGTGATCGAATCAATTACTTCAACGGACTCTGACGCAACGAGCTCATCGAGCAGCGCGTCTACATCGGCACCCGGGCAGGCGGCATCGACGAGCTCGCGGAAGCTGCGGCGCGGAGAGTCCGGAGCTGGAACCAGATCCAACTCCATCGCGAGTCCGTAGGCTCCGGAAAAGCCCGTGTGGGTGTGCCAGACCGTGAGCAGGTTGGTCACCTGATCCAGGCTCACCGAGGCGCGCAGGCTGTGCGGTGCGCCGGCGCGCAGCGCCTCGCGCAAAGCCGTCACGTCAGACTTGGCGAGGCCCGCCACCACCGCGAGCCGCGCATCGGTCGTGGCTCTCTTCTGGTCCGAGAGGCGCGCCTCCAGGGATTGGATATAGGTGCGGCGCACAACCCCGGCGATCTCGCTCGCGGAGATCCCGTATTCAAAAGCCACGCGCATGAGCGGTCGCACCAGCTCGGCGAACACACTCAGGACGGCTTCCTTCTCCCGGGAGGATTTGTTCATGTTTGAATAGGAGTTGTTGTGACATAACACTAGGCAGTTCATCGACTTATGTCAATTCGCGGGAAGTACGTAGGCGGTCCGTTGAACGCCCAGTCAATGGAGAAACTTAATGAAAACAGGAGATTATGCCTGTGAGAAGCGGCCTACAACGCGCGTCAGCGGCATCGGGCAAAGCTTAGACTTGACCGTAAAAACGGGGCGCCGGGAACGCCGTTCAGGTGCGCTCGCCCGGCTCGAACAGTCGCCGGTGCTCGAGGATGGCGAAGCGATCGGTCATGCCGGCGATGTAATCAGCGACCGCGCGAGCGCGCGCGGTGGCTCCGTGCGCGGTTTCCGCGTGCAGCGCCTGGTCACGGTACTCCGGCGGCATGAGACTCACGTCCTTGAAAAATGCCTCGAACAGTTGTTGCACCACGCGCCGCGCTTTGGAAGTCATGCGTAGCACCTTGTAGTGCCGGTAGACCTGCTCGCGCAGGAACGCCTTGAGCTCCAGGTGCTCCTCGCGGCAGGAGTCGCTCAACATCGCCAGCGGCTGCGCGCGCGCGCGCACTTCATCGATCGAGCGCGGCTGCGCCTGCGTGAGTTGGGTCTGCGTGGTGCGGATGAAGTCGACCACGATGTAGTTGATCATGCGCCGGATGGTCTCGTGCACCAGGCGGCGCTCGCCCAGATCCGGGTAAAGCGCCACAACGGTATCGTACTGCCGCCGGAACATGCGCACCTCGCGCAGCGCGCTCAGCTCCAGCAGCTGCGCGCGGATGCCATCGTCCACGTCGTGATTGTTGTAGGCGATCTCATCGGCGAGATTGGCGATCTGTGCCTCGAGCCCGGGTTGGCGGCGCCGGATGAAGCGCTCGCCGAGCTCCCCGAGCTCGCGCGCGTGCCGCAACGAGCAGTGCTTGAGTATGCCCTCGCGGCACTCGAAGGTGAGGTTAAGCCCGCGGAACTGCGCGTACCGCTCCTCGAGCTCGTCCACGACCCGCAGGGACTGCAGGTTGTGCTCGAAACCACCGTACTCGCCCATGCACTCGTTGAGCGCGTCCTGGCCGGCATGCCCGAAGGGAGTATGGCCGAGGTCGTGGGCCAGGCAGATCGCTTCCGTCAGCGCCTCGTTCAGCCGCAGCGCCAGCGCCACCGAGCGGGCGATCTGCGCCACCTCGATCGAATGCGTCACGCGCGTGCGGTACAGGTCCCCCTCGTGATTGACGAACACCTGGGTCTTGTAGACCAGGCGGCGAAACGCGTTCGAATGGATGATGCGGTCGCGGTCGCGCTGAAACTCGCCGCGAAACTCAGGCGGGCTTTCAGGATAGCGCCGGCCGCGGGACTGCCCGTCATGCGCCGCGTAGGGCGCCAGCGCTGCAGCCGTGGCGGGCGCGTCGTTCACCGCGCTCACCCGCAGTGCGCGGCGAGCGTGCGCGCGAGCGCCGGCGCCGGGTAGTCGGCCGTCAGGAACGCGTCCCCGATAGCGCGCAGCAGCACCAGGCGCAGGCGACCGCCCACCACCTTCTTGTCGACGCTCATGTGCTCGAGCACGGCAGCCGGCGTCAACGCGGCGCTGCGCGTCGGCAGGCCGGCCCGCTCCAGCAGCCGCCGCACCCGGGCAGCCTCATCCCCCGCCAGGAGCCCGCATTCGCGCGACATGGCCGCCGCCATCGACAGGCCCGCGCCGACGGCCTCGCCATGCAGCCACTCCTTGTAACCGGTGGCGGATTCGAGCGCGTGGCCGAAGGTGTGCCCCAGATTCAGCAGCGCGCGCTCGCCCACCTCGCGCTCATCGCGGCCGACGATCGCCGCCTTGATCTCGCAGGAGCGGCGGATGACGTGTGCGAGCGCCGCGGGCGCGCCGGCGAGCAGCTCATCGAGGTGCGCCTCGAGCCAACCGAACAGGGCCGCATCGCAGATGAGCCCGTACTTGATCACCTCGGCGAGCCCCGCGCGCAGCTCGCGCGCCGGCAGCGTCGCGAGCGTGCGCGTGTCCGTCACCACCAGCACCGGCTGGTGAAAGGCCCCGATCAGGTTCTTGCCGCCGGGGTGATTGACGGCGGTCTTGCCACCGACCGCCGAGTCGACCTGCGCCAGCAGTGTGGTGGGCACCTGCGCGAGGGCCACGCCGCGCTGGTAGCAGGCCGCGGCAAACCCGGTGAGGTCACCGACCACCCCGCCTCCCAGGGCGATGAGGGCGCAGTCGCGCCCGAAGCGGTTCGCGATGAGGACGTCGAGTACGCGCGCGGCGTTGGCGAGTGTCTTGTGCGCCTCGCCGTCCGGAAGGATGACTTCGACGATGCGGCGCGGCGCGAGGCTCGCGGTGAGCGCCGGCAGGTACAGCGGCGCGACCGTGGTGTCGCTGACGATGAGCACGTCATGCGCTCCCAGGTGCTGCCGGAAGACGTCCGGCCGGCCGATCAACCCTGCATCGATCAGGATCGGGTAGCTGCGGGTTCCGAGTTCGACGTTCAGAGTGTCCACGTGCGCACGCGGCGCGGAGAAGCCACCGCGCAGTATACGTGAGCCGCTCCAGAGACAGGCGGTGTGCCTAGTGTGTGGCGCGCCCCGCGGCGAGTTCGCGCAGGATCTGCTCGGCGACACTTTGCACGCGCCGGCCGTCGGTCGACACGGTGATATCGGCGATCTCGCCGTACAGCGGTGCGCGCGCGTCCATGAGTTGTCCCAGGCGCGCGCTGGCATCTGCGTCGGAGAGCAGCGGGCGGTTCCTGCCATGGCGCACCCGCTGCGCCTGCTGCGCCACCGAGGTCTGCAGGTACACCACGCAGCCGCGCTCGGCGAGGTGGCGGCGGTTCTCCGGCAGCAGTACCGCGCCGCCCCCGGTAGCGAGCACGATGCGCGCCAACAGCGTGAGCGCCTCGATCGCCTCGCGCTCGCGCTGGCGGAAGCCGGCCTCGCCTTCCTTCTCGAAGATGAACGCGATGTCGACCCCGGTGCGCCGTTCGATCTCCGCATCGCTGTCGTAGAAGGGCAGCCCCAGCGCACGCGACAGGTGGCGGCCCACGGCCGTCTTGCCCGAGCCCATCGGGCCGATGAGGAATACGCTGGCCTTGCCGAGCATGCGACCTGACAGGATACCCAATCGGCACCGGGGGTGCGGTTACCCGCAAAACGCCGCGGCCGCCCGTAAGGCGGCCGCAACCTCAGCGCCGGACCGTCGGTGCGTCAGTTGTAGACGTTCACGCCCTCACGCACGATCTTCGGGGTAATGAAGATCATGAGCTCGTCCTTGTCGTCCTTGTGGATGGTGTTCTTGAACAGGTGCCCGAGCACCGGTATGTCGCCGAGGTACGGCACCTTGGTGTCGTCCTCGCGCTGCGTGGTCGACAGGATGCCGCCGAGCACCACGGTCTGCCCGTCGTTCACCAGCACCTGGGTGGTGATCTCGCGCGTGTCGATCGAGGGCACGTTCACCCCGCCCGAGGTCACCACCACGGTGCCGACGGCGTCGTCCTTGACATCGAGGTCGAGGATGATGCGGTTGTCGGGCGTGATCTGCGGCTTGACCTTGAGGGACAGCACCGCCTTCTTGAACTGGATGGTGGTGGCGCCACTCGAGGCGGATTGCTGGTACGGGATTTCCACGCCCTGCTCGATGATCGCCTCCTTCTGGTTCGCGGTGATCACGCGCGGCGAGGAGATGATGTTCGCCTGGGTCTCCGCCTGGGCAGCCGACAGCTCCAGGTCGACGATGAAATTGTTGCCGAGGATGCCGAGGGCGATCGTCCCCGCGGCGCTGGTGACCGGCAGGTTGACGTTGTAGCGGTTCGAGGCCGCGGAGCCGGTCGGTACCGAGATCGGGTAGATCGTGGGGTTCCCGGGCGGGCTGCCCGCCAGGTTGGTGAGCGCCGAGCCGATCGCCTGGTCGGTGCCGGCGGCCGTGCCGCTGGTGGTCACGAGCCCGGTGCTGCCGTACTTCTGGTAGTTGCTCAGGCCGAAGCGCGCGCCGAGTGAGCGCTCGAAGTCGTTGTTGACGATGACGATGCGCGCCTCGATGAGCACCTGGCGCACCGGGATATCGAGCGTCGCCACCAGGCGGCGCACGTCCGCCAGCCGGTCGGCGGTGTCCTGCAGCAGCAGGGTGTTGGTGCGATCGTCGACCGCCACGCTGCCGCGCGTGGACAGCAGCGAATTGGTCTGCGTCTTGATGAGCGCCGCCATGTCCTGGGCCTTGGCGTAGTTCACCTGCAGGTACTCGGAGCGCAGCGGCGCGAGCTCCTGCACGTCCTTCCTCGCGGCCAGCTCGGCCTTCTCGCGGCTGGCGAGCTCGGCCTGCGGCGCCACGATGATGACGTTGTCCTGCCGGCGCTTGTCGAGCCCCTTGGTGCGCAGCACGATATCGAGCGCCTGGTCCCACGGCACGTTCTGCAGCCGCAGGGTGACGTTGCCGCTCACCGAGTCGCTCACCACGATGTTCTGGCCGCTGGCATCGGCGAGCAGCTGCAGCACCGCGCGCGTCTCGATGTCCTGGAAGTTCAGCGTGAGGCGCTCGCCGGTGTACACCGGCCGCTCCTCCTGGGCGTTGGCGGCCTTGCGCCGCGGCGCGATCTCGACCACGTACTGGTCGTCGGACTGGTAGGCGAGCTGCTCGTAGTCGCCGCTCGCGGTGATCGAGATGCGCGAGCCGTTGCCCACCCGCGTCACGTCGAAGCCCCTGATCGGGGTGCCGAAGTCGCTCGCGTCGTAGCGGCGCATGAGGTTGGTCGGCACGCTCGCGTCGCTGAAATCGACCACCACCTGGTCACCGATCTGGTGCAGGTTGACGTGCATATGCGGATCCGAGAGCCTGACGATCACGCGCCCGGCGCCGTCCGTGCTGCGCCGGAAGTCGATGGCGCGCAGCTCGCGTACCCCGCCGCCACCGCCCGCGGCCACAGCGCCAGAGGGGGCGGCGCCCGCGCTGGCGCGCGCCGCGCTGCCGCCGAGCATGACGATGATGCTGTTGCCCTCGACCCGCGTGTCATACGGCACCAGCTTGTCGAGGTTCAGCACCAGACGCGTGCGGCCCTTGGTCTCGGCGGCGAGTATGGTGTCGAGGCCGGAGGCGTGCACGTCGATGCGGCGCGAGGCCAGCGCCAGCGTGGTGTTCGGCAGGTCGAAGGAGATGCGCGCCGGGTTGTCGATGGTGAACGACAGCGGCTGCGGCGCCGGCCCCGACAGGCGCAAGGTGATCTGCAGCTGCTGGCCGGGCAGGGGCTGCACGTCGATGGCTTGCAGCGCGGGTTGATCCGCGGCCCATGCGGTGCCCGCGAAAGTGCCGAGTACCCCTGCGAGCACCAGCCAGGGGGCGGTGCCGAGGAGGCGATTCATAAGGCTAGACGCTTGCATGCATGGACTCCCTGCTGGACCTTTACTCGTTCAGGGCGAGCGCCGCCGGGCGCTCCATGTACCCGCCGAGGCTGTCCGGAACGACTTCAATCAGAGTGATCTTGGCCGGCGTGATGTCGGTGATCTTGCCTTCCGCCTGGCCGAGGTGGTTGCCGGCGCTCACGCGATGCACCAGGCCGTCCTTGGTCTGCACCAGGCCGTACATCTGCCCGCCGAGGCGCAGCGTGCCGACCATCTTCAGCGTGTCGAGCGAGAACTGCTCGAGGAACTCGCGGTTGCGCTTGGCGTCGGGACGTATGCCGCCATAGCCCGCACCGGCACCCGGGGTGCTCGGCAGGAACGGCGAGCGCAGCTCGGCCGCCGAGTACAGGAAGGTCTCGTAGGGCTTGATCTCCGGCAGCGGCTCGACGCGCCCGCCCGGCTCCTTCTTCGTGTCCTCGATGAAGCGCGCCAGCTCGTTGTCCGCGCTCGAGCACGCCGTGAGCGCGGCGTAGCCGACGCACGCCAGGGCCACGCCCAGCAGGTGTAAACGGGGTTGGTGTGGAACCTTACGCATGAGTGAGTACCGCGGTACGCCGTTCATATGGGTCAACCCGCCGGCTTGGCACGGTGGGTGACGTCGCTCTTCTTGTCCGCCTCGCCCGCGGCGATCTCGTCCTCTTCCAGGTAGCGGTAGGTCTTCGCCGTGAGCTCCAGGGACAGCTGATCGTAGGCGTCCTTGTTGTCGGACTTGATGTCGATGTCGTGCAGCGTGACGATGCGCGGCAGCGCCGCGATGCCGCTCACGAACTCGCCGAACTGGTGGTAGCTGCCGGTCAGGCGGATCTTGATGGGCAGCTCGGCGTAGAAATCCTTCTTCTGCTCGGGCTGGGGCTGGAACAGCTTCTCCTCGAGCCCGGCGGCCAGCCCGGTCTGCGAGATGTCGACCAGCAGGTTCGGCACCTCGGTCTTGCCGGGGAGCTGGCGCAGCAGTGCGCCGAAGGAGCGCTCGATGTCCTTGAGCTGCTGCCGGTAGACATCGAGGTTCACGGCCTTGGCGTGCTTGGTGCGGAATTCCTGGCGCAGGTGCTGCTCCTCGTCCTGGTGGCGCTGCAGCTCCGGCCGCTGCTCGTTCCAGACCAGCAGGTAGCCACCGAGGAGCGTCAGCGCGAGAAACGCCGCCGCGACTGCGCCGACGCGCACCGGCAGCGGCCAGCGGCCCGGATCGCGCGGATCGAGTGCGCGCAGCTCGTCGAGCAGATTCATTGCCGTCCTCCCCCGCCGAGGCTGGCCTTCCTGATCTTGCTCTTGGCGGAGCCGCTATCCTCCGGCGCCGCGGTGGTCACCTGGTCGGCGGTCAGCGTGAAGCTCGAGCCGGGCGTGGGGCCCTTGGCGGTCTGCACGACCTCGAGCTCGGGATTACGCAGCCACTGGGAACCATCGAGGTTGCGCATGAAGGAGGACACGCGGGTGCTCGACTGCGCGACGCCGTCGAACCGCAGCCGCTTTTCGGTCTGTTTCACGCCGGTGAGATACACACCCTCGGGAAGCGTGCGCACGATCTCGTCGAACACGTGCACGATCTCCGGCCGCGAACGCTGCAGCTTCTCGATGATCTCCATGCGCGCGATGAACTTCTGCTTGGCGACCTCGAGGTTGTTGATCTCCTCGATCTGCTTGTCGAGCGTCTTGATCTCGGTGCGCAGCTGCGCGTTGCGGTGCTCCTGCGACTCGATCATCGAGCCGTACAGCAGGTAGGCGGCGAACGCAGTGACGCCGGCGGCGAGCGCCGCCACGCCGAGCGCCACCAGGAACGCGAGCTTGCGCTCCTTGCGCTCGCCTTCACGCCAGGGAAGCAGGTTTATACGCGGCATGTCAGTCAAAACTCCGCAATGCGAGCCCACAGGCTGTCAGCAGTGCCGTGGCATCGCGCTGTACCGCCTGCGCCTTGGCGCGCGAGGACAGCTTCATCTGACCGAGCGGGTCGCCCTTCTCGGCAGAAATTCCCACGCGGCTGGAGATCACCTCCGCCACGCCCGGGATGTTGGCGCAGCCACCGCACACCAGGATCTTTTCCGGCTGCTCGCGCCCGGAGCCGGACGCGAGGTAAAACTGCAGCGAGCGGCTCACCTGCTGGGTCATGTCGTCGATGAACGGGTCGAGCACCTCGGCCTGATAGTTGCCGGGCAGGCCACCTTCCTTCTTGGCGCGTCCCGCCTCCTCCATCGCCAGCCCGTAAGTGCGCATGATCTCCTCGGTGAGCTGCTGCCCGCCGAAGGCGAAGTCGCGCGTGTACACCACCTTCAGATTGCGCAGCACACTGAAAGTGGTGCTGCTCGCGCCGAAGTCGACCACCGCGATGGTGCGGTCGATACCGCCGTCGGGCATCTGGTGCGTCATGAGCTTGCAGGCGTTCTCGAGGGCGAAGGCCTCCACGTCCACGATCTTGGCGGTGAGGCCCGCGGCCTTGACCGCCGCCTGGCGTTGCTCGACGTTCTCGCTGCGCGTGGCGACCAGCAGCACGTCGTTGGAGTCCGGATCCCTCTCGTTGGGTCCCAGCACCTCGAAGTCGTAGCTGACTTCATCCATCGGAAAGGGGATGTACTGATCGGCCTGCATCTCGACCTGCGCCTCGAGGTCGCCGCTGCGCAGTGCGCGCGGCATCTGGATCACCTTGGTGATCGCGGCGTCGCCGGAAATGGCCACCGCCACCTCGCTGCTCTTGGCGCCGGCGCGCTTCACCGCGCGGCGGATCGCCTCCCCCACTGCCTCGGCATCCACGATCGCCTTCTCGTTGATGGCGTTCTGGGGCGTGGGTTCGGCCGCGTAGGCCTCGACACGGTACTGCCCACCCCCCATGGCCAGCTCGATCAGCTTGACCGAGGAGGTCGTTATGTCAAGTCCCAGGAGTGGGCGGTATTTGCGCTGAAAGAGGAACATTTTTCTTTCCTTTTCAGGTCATTAGACCTGAAAATGACCGCCCCATATCGTTGTGGGAACCACTATATATCAGTGCACTGTTAAATTGAACGTGAGCAGGCTCACGGATCCGAGCGCGCAGGCCACGCAAGCCGCGCGCACTGCCGAAACCGTGACGCGCGAGCGCTGCGGCGGCACCAGAGATCAACGAATGGCGCGTCGTCTTGTCCAAGCGTTCTGGAGACGGAAAGCTTCGCTTCCGCAGGTGGCAGGTGCATGCCGGATCGGTCGCTCGAACCGCCTTCGCGCCGCGCGTGACCTATCGCGGCAGAGTACGTTAACGTTCGAACGGCAACCCCGCTGTCGTAGGCACGTGCGTCCCGTAGACCGGAGGCTTTGCGTCCCCACCTTTCGGTGAGTTTGCCCTTAAATCGCCGGGTACTATGCATAGCCCCCGCCGGGAGCGCAAGGAGACAGAGTTGGTTTCTGTGAATTGGAATTACTTTCGCACGGCGGTGCTCATCGCCGGCGGTGTGACGCTGATCACACTTCTCGGCGCCTACGCGCTGGCCTGCGGCTACGTCTACCTGGTCCCCTCGCTCCCCTCGACGGATTCCATGCGCAACGTCGAGCTGCAGGTGCCCCTGCGCGTGTACACGCGCTCCGGCGCGCTGATTGCGCAGATCGGCGAGCAGCGCCGCATCCCGGTCGGCTACGACCAGATCCCCGATCTCGTCAAGCACGCGTTTCTCGCCGCCGAAGACGAGCGCTTCTTCGAGCACCACGGCATCGATTACTTCGGCGTGGTGCGCGCGGTGCTCATCGATCTGCTCTCCGGTGACAAGAGCCAGGGCGCCAGCACCATCACCATGCAGGCCGCCCGCAACATGTTCCTCAACCTCGACAAGACCTATCGGCGCAAGCTGCAGGAGACTTTCGTCACCTACCGCATGGAGCACGAGTTCACCAAGCAGGAGATCTTCGGGCTGTATCTGAACGTGATCTTCTTCGGCCAGCGCGCCTACGGGGTGGCCGCCGCCGCCGAGGCCTTCTTCGGCAAGTCGCTCGACAAGCTCGACGTGGCCGAGGCCGCCACCATCGCCGGGGTCCCCAAGGCGCCCTCGCGTTACAACCCGATCGTCGACCCGCAGCTCGCCACCGGGCGCCGCGCCTACGTGCTGCGGCGCATGCGTGAGCTCGGGTACATCGATGCCGCCACCGCCGAGGCCGCCAACAAGGAGCCGATGCAGGCGCGCGCCCACGCGCCGCTCTATGACGTCGAGGCCCCCTACGTCGCGGAGATGGCGCGTCTCGAGCTGCGCCAGCGCTTCGGCGCCAACGCCGAGACCGCAGGCTACCGCGTCTACACCACCATCGACGGGCGGCTGCAGGCGAGCGCCAATCGCGCCGTGCGCGTCGGACTGATCGAGTACGACCGCCGCCACGGCTGGCGCGGGCCCGCCGGACACGTGGACCTGCCGGCGCACGGCGAGCCGGATTACGACGACCTGGTGGACGAGTACGCCGCGATCGGCAACCTGTCGCCGGCGATCGTGGTGTCGGTCGCCGAGAAGAGTGCGCGCGCCTACGTGAAGTCCCTCGGACCGGTGCAGATCGAGTGGGACGGGCTGTCGTGGGCGCGCAAGGGGCTGCGCAACGAAACGCTCGCCCCGGCGCCGAAGGATGCGGGCCAGGTGCTAGCCAAGGGCGACGTCATTTACGTCGTCGCCGATGAAGCCGGGCATGCGCAGCTCGGGCAGATCCCGGAAGCGCAGAGCGCGCTGGTGGCGCTCGATCCCAACGACGGCAGCATCGTCGCGCTGGTCGGCGGCTTCGATTACTTCACCAACAAGTACAACCGCGTCACCCAGGCGCGGCGCCTGCCCGGTTCCGGATTCAAGCCGTTCCTGTACTCGGCGGCGCTCGAGAATGGCCTTACACCGGCGAGCGTGCTGCTCGATGCGCCGATCGTCCTCGACGCCAACGGGAGCGAGGAGGCCTGGCGGCCCGAGAACTCCACCCGCTCGTTCGGCGGGCCGACGCGCCTGCGCGAGGCGCTGGTGCGCTCGCGCAACCTGGTGTCGATCCGCATTCTCAAGGACCTCGGCGTCGGCACCGCGATCGACTACATCGCGCGCTTCGGCTTCGATGCGCGCAGCATGCCGCACGATCTCACGCTCGCGCTCGGCACCCTGCAAGCGACGCCCCTGGATGTCGCGGCCGGCTACGCGGTGTTCGCCAACGGCGGTTATCGCGTCACGCCGTACTTCATCGACCGCATCGAGGATGGCTCGGGGGCGGTGGTCTGGCGCGCCGCGCCGCGCATGGTGTGCGCGCAGTGCGATGAGGGCGGGGCGCAGTCCGTGGGCGCGGAGCCGCTGCGGGTCTCCGATCCGGCGCACGGTGAGCCTGCGCCGCTGCCGGCGGACCAGGTGGCGCCGCGCGTCATCAGCGCCCAGAACGCCTACCTCATGTCCGACATGATGTCGGATGTCATCAAGCGCGGCACCGGGCGACGCGCGCTCGCGCTCGGGCGCGGCGACATTGCCGGCAAGACCGGCACCACCAATGAGGCCAAGGACACCTGGTTCAACGGCTTCACCCCCAATCTGGTGGCCACCGTGTGGGTGGGCTTCGACCAGGAGCGTCCGCTCGGGGAGGCCGAGGAGGGCGCGCGCACCGCTCTGCCGATCTGGATCCAGTTCATGCGCGAGGCGCTGCGCGGCGTCCCGGAACGGCAGCGCCCGATGCCCGAGGGCCTGGTGACCTTGCGGATCTCCCCCCAGACCGGCACGCTGGTCAGCGCCGAGAATCCCGAGGGCGTGCCGGAAATTTTCATGGCCAACCACCTGCCCGACTCAGGATCCGTGGCTCAAGGCCCGGAAGCGCAGGCGAGCGGCGAGCCGATCTTCTGAGAGTGGCGATGAAAGCCAAGCGACACGCGATGCGCGGCGAACACCTGCGGCGCGCGCTGGCCCAGGAAGCCGCGCGGCTCATGGCCGAGCACGGCATCCGCGATTTCCTGGTGGCCAAGCGCAAGGCCGCCGAGCGCTTCGGGGTGGTGGACGGCGCGGCCATGCTGCCGAAGAACTGCGAGATCGAGAGCGCGCTGGCCGAGTACCAGCGCCTCTTCGGCGGCGCCTCGCACCTCGAGGCGCTGCACGCGCAGCGCCACGCGGCACTCTCGGCCATGCGTTACCTGCGCGAGTTCGAGCCCCGCCTCGTCGGCCCGGTGCTGTCGGGCACCGCCACCCTGCACACGGAGGTGCAGCTGCACCTGTTCGCCGACCGGGTCGAGTCGGTCACGCTGAAGTTCCTCGACGCCGGCATCCCGCACGAGCTGACCGAGAAGCGCGTCAAGCTCAACGCCGAGCGGGTGCGGGCCTTTCCGGGCGTGCGCTTCGAGGTGGACCGGCAGCCGATCGAGGCGACGGTGTTCCCGACCGACGGTATCCGGCAGGCGCCGGTCAGCCCGGTAGACGGGCGGCCGATGCGGCGCGCGAACGCCTTCGAGGTCGAGGCCCTGCTGCGGCAGCCCTGAGGCGGCGCGCCAGGCGCGACGCGTGCGCGAGGCTCTTCAGGCGCGCTTGGCGATCTCGAGGTAGTCGCGGCGCGTCGGGCCGGTGTACAGCTGGCGCGGGCGGCCGATGCGCATGAGGGGATCGGAGATCATCTCCTGCCAGTGCGCCACCCAGCCCACGGTGCGCGCGATCGCGAACATGACCGTGAACATCGAGCGCGGGATGCCGATGGCGCTGTAGATGACCCCGGAGTAGAAGTCGACGTTCGGGTAGAGCTTGCGCGACACGAAGTACTCGTCCTTGAGCGCGATCTCCTCCAGGCGCAGCGCCAGCTCGAACAGCGGATTGTCGCTGCGCCCGAGCCGGGCCAGCACCTTGTGGCACATCGCGCGGATGATCTTGGCGCGCGGGTCGAAGTTCTTGTACACGCGATGACCGAAGCCCATGAGGCGGAAGTGGCTCGACTTGTCCTTGGCCATCGCCAGGTACTTGGAGATGTTGTCGGCGCTGCCGATCTGCTCGAGCATCGTCAGCACCGCCTCGTTGGCGCCCCCGTGCGCCGGCCCCCACAGCGCCGACACGCCCGCCGAGATCGCGGCGTACGGATTGGCGCCGGTACTGCCGGCGAGGCGCACGGTCGAGGTGCTGGCGTTCTGCTCGTGATCGGCGTGCAGGATGAACAGCAGATCGAGGGCCTCGGCGGCGATCGGGTCGAGCTTGTAGGGCTCGCACGGCACGGCGAACACCATGTGCAGCACGTTGGCGGCGTAATCGAGGTCGTTGCGGGGGTAGATGAACGGCTGTCCGACGGAGTGCTTGTGCGCGGCGGCGGCGATGGTGGGGAGCTTGGCGATGATGCGATGCGAGAAGATCTCGCGGTGGCGCGGGTTATGGATATCCATGGTGTCGTGATAGAACGCCGACATCGAGGCCACCACCGCCGACACCATCGCCATGGGATGCGCGTTGTGGTGGAAGCCGTTGAAGAAGCGCAGCAACGTCTCGTTGAGCATGGTGTGGTAACGGATGTTGCCGGTGAACTCCTCGAGCTGCCTGGGCGTGGGCAGCTCCCCGAGCAGCAGCAGGTAGGCGACCTCCATGAAGGAGCTGTGCTCCGCGAGCTGCTCGATCGGGTAGCCGCGATACAGCAGCACGCCCGCATCCCCGTCGATGTAGGTGATGCGGCTCTCGGTCGCGGCGGTCGCGCCGAAGCCCGGGTCGTAGGTGAACACATCGAGGTCTTTGTGAAGAGCTGCGATGTCGAGTGCCGCCGGCCCGATGGTGCCCGTGCGCACCGGCAGCTGGCTGCTGCGCCCGCTGGCGCTATCGGTGAGCTCGAAGGTAGTCTCCGTCTTGCCGGTCATGTCCACAGCCGCGTTTCCGTGTGGCGCTGCCCGCGCGCGCGTTTTTGCGCAGCGCGGGGCTCGACCGGGCAGATTTACATGGTCCGTGCCCTGAATCAAGGCGCGGCCTACCCGCCGGTAGGGGCGCTATCGTCCAAGGCGCGCCGCGGGTCTGGCGCGTGTTACTGCACCACCTTGATGAAATCGCCGGGCCTGGCCTCCCCCTTGGGATACAGGCCGTTCAGCAGCCGCAGCTCTTCCTTCTTGAATTTCTCGACCGGCATGTCCTTGGCGTAGTCATCGATCCTGGTCGCGTCGGTCGCCTGGATGATCTTCAGGCGGTAGGGCTCCGCGAGCGGGTATTCCGAGGGCTTCATGTCGCGCATCGTCTGGATCGAGGACATGAACAGCCCGTCATCCAGCGGCGCGCCCGCCTGGCTCGAGCGGCTCGCGGCGCCGATCACGAAAGCCTGGCTGCCGCGATACAGCACCGCCAGGCGCACCGGACCCTCCCCGCCATCGAGCGGCGAGCCCGAGCGGGTGATGACGGCATAGCCCTCCATGCCGGCGACCGCGAGCGCCTCACCGCGGCTGATCGATGCGCCTCTGAGCTTCTGCAGCAGGAATTCGCGCGGCGACTGCTTCTCCGGGCGCTTCTCCACCGTCAGCTGCATCAGCAGCTCCTTCTTCTTGGTGATCAGCAGCCGGTCGCGCTCGTTCTGCACCCGCCAGCCCTTGGGGAAGGCCATCGTGAGCTTCATGCCGGCGTGATAGAAGCGGTTGTCGCGCACGATGCCCTGCTCGCGCGAGGAGCCGAAGGGCAGAGCGTCGATCGCCTTGAGGTACTCGTCGCGGTTATCGAGCCAGCCGCCGCGCGGCACGCTGGTGATGTTCGCCGCGCCGAGCGTCGCCTGCACGATGCGCTCATCGGGCGCGGGGTGATCGGAGAACACGCCGTGGTAGATGTTGGGGTCGCGCCCCTCGTCCTTGGCGCGCGTGAGCTCGAAGGACTCCTGCGCCTTGAACACCTTCATCGCGTTGCCCATCGCCTCCGGGCGATAGCCGCTGCGCGCGGCGTACTCGAGTCCCAGGCGATCGGCCTCCGACTCCTGGTCGCGTCCGTAGCCCTGCATCCAGGCGGTCGCCCCGAGGTCCGCCATCTCCGCCAGCGCCGCGTTGCCGGTGAGGATGGCGGTCGCCAGCGCGCCCGTCCCCAGCAGTACGCCGCGCGCCTCACTGCGCGCCGGATGGCGTGCGACGTCATGACCGATCTCATGCCCGAGCACCGCCGCCAGCTCGGCTTCGGAGTTCAGGTACGGCAGCAGGCCGCGATGAATGTAGACGTAGCCCCCGCCGATGGTGAAGGCGTTGATCGACTCGTCATCGAGCACGAAGAACTTGAAATCCCAGTCCGCGATCGGCGTGTTGCGCGCCACGCGCGTGCCGACCATCTGCACGTAGTCCTGCAGGGCCTGGTCCTGGTACAGGCCGTAGAATCTCTTGATCTCCTCGTGGACGCGCCGTGCCCGCTCCTGCTCGCCCTTCACCGAGGTGAAGACGACGTGGTGCGTGCCGCTCTCGGGATTGGTGGCGCAGCTTGCGGCGCCGAGCGCGGCGGCGCAGGCAACGACGGCGGCGAGTGTGCGGCGCATGGACGCGACTCCCATCGGCGCGCGCCGGACGGGCACGCGCTGCGGCAGTAGATCGATCACCGGGCGCCGAAGTTCCGCGTCTGTCGCAGGCCCCACCTGCCGGTGGGCTTCCAAGGGCGAGTTACCGCGAGCCGCCCGCCGTAGCGTACTTCTTGCGGAACTTGTCCACGCGGCCTGCGGTGTCGACGATCTTCTGCTTGCCGGTATAGAAAGGATGGCAGTTCGAGCACACCTCGACCTGCAGATCATGTCCGAGCGTCGAGCTCGTCTTGAACGTGTTGCCGCACGTGCAGGTGACGGTGATCTCCTGGTACTCGGGATGGATGGCGGCTTTCATGGCGTGCTCACGGTGTCTGACGAAGACGCTCACCACTTCATGGGGCGTCAAGCACACGAGTTAAAGGGCGCGGGAGTTTAACGGCAGTGTCGCGCGGCCTCAAGCTCCTTGAAGGAGCCCGCCGTTGCAGAGGTTCCTTATCCACAGAAGCTGTGGACAACTCTGTGGACGGAGTCCTCCGCAGGGCCGCGATTTCGCGGTCAGATTGCATATTTGTTACCTTGGTCAAAAAATGAGCATGTCTTTTTAGCCTGTCCCTTCAATGAGTTAGGGAAAAATTATCGAGCGCCTTGGCGGGTTTACCCTCTAATTTACTCATTCTCCGATAACGCTCCCCGGGGCTGTGAATAAAGGCGCACCCGAGCGGGGGCCGGAAACGCCGATTGACAACGCAGATCGCTCGGGGAATTTCGGGGTTTCGGGCATGAATCCGAGCAGTACGTCGTTGAGGAATCGCCGCCCGAGCTCGCTCGGCCGCAAGCCCGTCGGGGTGCGCACGATCAGGCCGCGCGTGATCGCCGCCTGCACCGGCGCCGCAATCTCCTGCCAGTCAAGGCCGGTGCGCCCGGCGAACAGCTGCGCATCGAATCCGCCCGTGAGGCGCAGCGCGTTCAGCATGAATTCGAACGGCAGCTCGCGCGCGGGGATCACGCGGCCCACGAGCGCCTGGTCCGCGGCCGCGAGGTAGCGCCGCGGCTCGCGCAGCTGCACCGTGCGCACGATCCGCGCACGCTGCGGGAACGTGAGCTTGCCGTGCGCGCCGGCGCCGACACCCAGATAGTCGCCGAAGGTCCAGTAGTTGAGGTTGTGGCGGCACTGCCGCCCGGCGAGCGCGTACGCAGACACCTCGTACTGGGCGAACCCCGCCTCCCCGAGGAGCGCGGCGCACGCCTCGAGCATGGCCGCGGCAGCGTCCTCATCCGGCAGCGGCGGCGGACGCGCGGCAAAGACCGTCCCGGGCTCGAGCGTGAGCTGGTAGTGCGAGAGGTGCCCCGGTGAGAGCGCCAGCGCTTGCCTGATGTCGCGCAGCGCGGCAGTGACGTCCTGCCCGGGAAGCGCGTACATGAGATCGAGGTTGAAGTTCTCGAGCCCCGCGGCATGGAGCTCCTCGGCGGCGCGCCGGGTCTCGGCGGGGGAATGAATGCGTCCCAGGGCGCTGAGCGTGGCCCGATCGAAGCTCTGCGCGCCGAGCGACACGCGCGTGACGCCCGCCGCACGGTAGTCGCGAAACGCACCGCGCTCGATGGCGCCCGGGTTCGCTTCCAGGGTGACCTCGACGTCGGCGGCGAGGCGGAGCTCCTGGCGAGCTGCCGCCAGCAGCTCGCCGATCGAGCGCGGTGAGAAGAGGCTCGGCGTGCCGCCGCCGAGGAACACGCTGATCACCTCCCGCCCGGCGACCTGTGGCGCTTGCGCCGCGAGATCGCGCGTCAGTCGCCCGAGGTAGGCCTGCTGCGGGAGCTCACCGTTCAGCGTGTAGGAGTTGAAATCGCAGTAGGGACACTTGCGCACGCACCAGGGGAAGTGCACGTAGAGCGCGAGCGGCGGGGAGGTCAGTGCGGGCATCGCTGCACTGTATACCAGCGAGCGAGCGCGGGCGCCGCGCCCGATCAGCGCACCGGCAGGCGACTCGCGGCGGTCGATTAAGGCATGCCGCCGGCAGTGAGCGGCAACTTCAGGGCGGCACACAGGCCGCCCTGAGGGCGCATCGGCTGGTCTATCCGTCGTTAGCGGCCGTCCACGGGAACTCCTCGCGGATTGCGCGCACCACGTCGTCCGCGATCTCGGCGCGCTCGAGCATCGGATACTCAGCCCGCAACTTCCCGCTGATCGTGCCGCGCGATTCCCGCACCAAGCGGATGATGCGATCCAGCGCCGGGTCCGGTCCCTCGACAATGCTCTTCAGGCGTGCCCGCGCTGCGCCGTGGCGCTGCAGATATTGAGCCTCCCCGCGCATCTCCTGCTCGATCGTTAAATCGAGCGCTTCCGCGAGGAAGGTCACATGACGCGTCAAATCCGGATACCGCCAGACGTGCAGCGCATCCTGGTAGCGGTCGAATTGCAGGTTGTACGTCACCCCATCGTCGCCGAGTTGTTCCGGCCCGAAGGACCAGTTGCCCCGATACTGCTGCATCAGCGGCCGCGAGAAGAGTTCGAGCGCCCCGTCGTAGCTCAACGGACGCAGGTCCGGCTTCTGCAGGATCGCCGAGATCGGCACGATGTAAGGCGCGGGCAAAGCACCATCCCGACGCAGCACGTCGTTGATTAGAAAGCGGCTGATGCGACCGTTGCCATCGGTCATCGGGTGCAGATAGACAAAACCGAAGGAGGCAAGCGCCGCGCGGGCCACTGATGACACTCCGGCCGTCCGCCTCAAGAGTTCACGCAATCCCTCCAAGATGGAGGGCACATCGTTCCAATGCGGCCCGATGTAGTCCACGCGCTCCTCGCCGAAGCGAGCCGTCTCGCCAACGAACATCGGCGAGCGACGGAGGCCGTAGTGCAGGGCATTCGGTCCGAGAATTTCGCGTTGCACGGCTTCCAGGTCAGCAGGGCTCAACGGATCGGCTGATTGCCCCGTGCGCTGCTCCATGACCGCGGCAAAGCGCTGGATGCGATCGCGCTTGCTCTCCTCATGCTCGATCTCAAAGCTGGCGCGGCTCTCCTTGATGGTCAGCCACATCGCACTGCGCAGCACGAGTTCCGGGCTGAACTGGCCTTCGAGGCGTGCGATGCGCTCATGGACGTCGAAATCGAGGGCTCGTGCCACATCCGGTGTGAGATGTACCTGCGGGCTGAAGCCCGCGCTGCCGAGCAGATTGTCGCGAACGCGCCAGCGGGTACTGTTGATCGGTGTTGATGCGACGAGTTCAAGCTCCGGGTCCACCACAGGGACGTAGGTGCCGCGCGTCGTGTCTGGCACGTCGAGTCGCTGGCGGGTCAGGCACTCGTACAGAAACCCCGTGCGCCGCGCATATCGCCCGGTGGGCTCACGCCGAATCCACTCCTCTACTTCAGCTGCCGGGGCCACCGCGAACAGGCGCGAAAGTGCCTCCAGGTGCACGCCTTCGTGCTTGAGCGCGAAGCTCAGGTGTCCGGCGAGAGTCGGCTCGGGGCGCAGCTGCTCCAGCACCGTGCGCCGCCCGGTCGTGCCATCGCTGACGGTCGCCCGAGTGGAGCCGATAACCGTCTCGGTCCGTAGCGCTTGGGTCACGGTCAGGCCGAAGCGCTCGATCAGCCACCGATAGCCGATCCAGTCCGGCATGGTTCTCTACCTCCGGGTTGATACCGGAACGATTGCTTTAAGCCCAAAACGATTATAAACCATCTATTTAGGCCCAGAACGATTACAGACAATGGCTGGAAAGCTATGAGCGGGCGCTGACTGCCCCGTTTGGGCGAGTGTCCGGCCCCGTCCGGAGGATCGGCGTGCACGTCCGTTCGCACCACCATGGAGATGAGGTCACAGAGATCCGGTCAGCTGCCGAATACCTACTCCGCGTTCTGCACCTGCTCGCGCATCTGCTCGATCAGGACCTTCATGTCGACCGCGCTGCGCGTGGTCTCGAGGTCCTGGGACTTCGAGGACAGGGTGTTGGCTTCGCGGTTGAGCTCCTGCATGAGGAAGTCGAGCCGGCGGCCGGCGGGTTCGCCCGCACCGATGACGCGGCGTACCTCGCTGATGTGGCCCGCGAGGCGCTCGAGCTCCTCGTCCACGTCGAGGCGCTGCAGCAGCAGCGCCAGCTCCTGCTCGAGCCGCTCCGGGTCGACGCTCGCCCTCAGCTCGGCGAGCCGCTCGTCGAGGCGCGCGCGCATGCGCGAATGCACCTCAGGCAGCCGCGCGCGTACCCCCGCCACCAGCGCCTCGAGTCCGGCGCAGCGCTGCTCGAGCAGCTCGCGCAGGCGCGCCCCCTCGCGCGCACGCGCCGCCGCCAGCTCCTCGAGCGTCGCGCCGAACACGGCATGGGCCGCCGCCAGCAGCTGCTCGCCACTGCCGCCGTCCTCGCGCAGCACGCCCGGCCAGCGCAACACGTCCAGTGCGTTCAGCGCGGCGGCCGGTTCGCGCAGCGAGCGCGTCACGACGCGCACGGCGGCCAGCACGCGCTCGAGCGCCACCGGATCCACTTCCAGCGCGCCGCCCGGGCCCGGCGGGCGCCGGTAGGTGATGGTGCAATCGACCTTGCCGCGGCGCAGCTGCAGCGCGAGACGTGCGCGTAGCTCGCCTTCGGCCGCGCGCAGCTCGTCCGGCAGGCGAAAGCCCGCTTCCAGGAAGCGGTGATTCACGCTGCGCAGCTCACATACCAGCGTGCCAAACGCGCCGCTGGTTTCCCGGCGCGCGAAGCCCGTCATGCTCGCGATCATGTCCCGTCGATCCGCCTGCCTCGCTACGCCCGTTCGCCGCACAGGTGATATAAAGCGTCGATAAGTCTAACAGATGCATGGACTTCTTCTTGCGGGTCGAATACGCGGACATCAGCCTGCTCGGCGGGCGCGAGGAGAACCAGGACCGGGTCGCGGTCGCGGTGGCGGAGAAGGCCGCCCTGCTGCTGGTGGTCGACGGCATGGGCGGACACGCCCACGGCGCCCGCGCCGCGCAGGTCACGCAGCAGGTGATCGTGAACGCGTTCTGGCACACGCCGCAGCCGCTGTTCGATCCGCTGGGCTTTCTGCACCTGACGCTCGGACGCGCGCACGAGGAGGTGGTGAAGCTCGGCGTGCAGCTGCCGCTCGAGCAGCGGCCGCGCGCCACCTGTGCCCTGTGCCTCATCCAGCAGCGCGCCAGCTGGTGGGCGCACGTCGGCGACAGCCGCCTGTATCACGTGCGGCACGGCGCGCTGCTGGCGCGCAGCCGCGACCACAGTCACGTGGAGCTGCTGCTGCGCGAGGGGCTCATCAGCGCCGAGCAGGCGCAGACGCACCCGATGCGCAACTTCGTCGAATGTTGCCTCGGCGGGGATCCGATCCTGCCGGACATGTCGCTGACGCGGCGCCGCCCGCTCGAGCCGGACGACGTGCTGCTGGCGTGCACCGACGGGCTGTGGGGCCCGCTCGCCGACACGGAGATCGCAACCGGGCTCGGCACGCCCGGGGAGCTGCGCGCGAAGGTGCAGGAGCTCGGTGCGCGCGCCGTGCAGCGCGCCGCCAGCTCCAGCGACAACACTTCCGCGGCCGCGCTGCGCTGGCTCGGCGATTAGGCATGCCCTCATGAGCAGACCTTCCGGACGCGCCCCAGACGAGCTGCGGCGCGTGAGCTTCACGCGCCGTCACGCCCGGCACGCCGAGGGCTCGGTGCTGGTGGAGTTCGGCGACACGCAGGTGCTGTGCACCGCCAGCGTCGAGGACGCGGTGCCGCCGTTCCTGCGCGGCAGGGGCCAGGGGTGGGTCACCGCCGAGTACGGCATGCTGCCGCGCGCCACGCATACGCGCACGGCGCGCGAGGCGGCCCGCGGCAAGCAGAGCGGGCGCACCCAGGAGATCCAGCGCCTCATCGGCCGCTCGCTGCGCGCGGTCGTGGACCTGAAGGCACTCGGCGATCGCACCATCACCATCGACTGCGACGTGCTGCAGGCCGATGGCGGCACGCGCACCGCCTCAGTCACCGGCGGTTTCGTGGCGCTCGCCGAGGCCTGCGAGCAGCTGGTGCGGCGGCGCCTCATCGCCGCGAGTCCGCTGCACGGGCAGGTGGCGGCGGTGTCGGTCGGCATCGTCGCCGGCGTTCCGGTGCTCGACCTCGACTACGCCGAGGACTCGCAGGCGGAAACCGACATGAACGTCGTCATGAACAATGGCGGCGCGTTCGTGGAGATCCAGGGGACCGCCGAAGGCCATGCGTTCCGCCGCCACGAGCTCGATGCGCTGCTGAATCTCGCGGCGCACGGCATCGGCGAGCTGTTCGCGCTGCAGGCGCAGGCGCTCGAGGAGCCGTGACGCGCGTCGTTCTCGCCAGCGGCAACGAGGGCAAGCTGCGCGAGCTGGCGGCGCTGCTCGCGCCGCTGTCGCTGACGCTCGTCCCGCAGGGCGCGCTCGGCATCGCTGCCGTGCCCGAGACCGGCACGAGCTTCCTCGCGAACGCGCTCCTGAAGGCGCGCCACGCCGCGCAGTGCGCGGCGCTGCCGGCGCTGGCGGATGATTCCGGGCTCGAGGTCGAGGCGCTCGGCGGGCGTCCGGGAGTGCGCTCGGCGCGCTTCGCGGGCGAGGGCGCAAGCGATGACGACAATCTGCGGCGCCTGCTCGAGGAGCTGCGCGAGGTGCCGCAGCCGCAGCGCCGGGCGCGCTACCAGTGCGTCATCGTCCTGGTGCGCAGCGCCCTTGACGCGCAGCCGCTGATCGCACGCGGCAGCTGGGAGGGTCACATCGCCAGCGCGCCGCGCGGCCGCGGCGGCTTCGGCTACGACCCGGTGTTCGTGCCCCTTGGGGAGCGACGCAGCGCCGCCGAGCTCGACACGTCCGAGAAGAACTCGCTCAGCCACCGCGCCCGGGCGCTGCGCGGGCTCGTCGCGAGGCTCGGGTCGGCCAGCTATATTGCCGCCCCATGAAGCACGGCAGGCTGTTCGTCATCGCCGCCCCCTCGGGGGCGGGCAAGACCTCGCTGGTCAAGGCACTGCTGGCGAGCGAGCCGCGCCTGCGCCTGTCGGTCTCGCACACCACGCGCAAGCGCCGCCCGACCGAGCAAGACGGGCGCGAATATCACTTCGTCTCGGTGCCGCAGTTCGAGCAGCTGGTGGCGCGCGGGGAGCTCCTGGAGCACGCGCGGGTGTTCGACAACTTCTACGGCACCGCACGCGGCTTCGTCGAGGAGCAGCTGCGGCAGGGGAACGACGTGATCCTGGAAATCGACTGGCAGGGCGCGCAGCAGGTGCGCCGCGCCATGCCGCAGTGCGTGAGCATCTTCATCCTGCCGCCCTCGCGCCGCACGCTCGCCGAACGGCTGGCGCGCCGCGCGACCGACTCCCAGGAGATCATCGAGCGGCGCCTGCGCGATGCGGCGGCCGACATGTCCCACTACCGCGAGTTCGACTACCTCATCGTCAACGACGACTTCGCACAGGCGGTCGGCGAGCTGCGGCGCATCGTTGCCGGGCGCGGTGAGCAGCTGTCGAGCGCGCGGCCCGAACTGGCGCCCTTGCTCAACGAACTGCTGGCGCCGCCGTGAAGCGCGCGCCGCCGGCACCCTGGCGGCGCGGGCGCTCTGCCCGGGGCTGGCCCCGGATGCCCGGCCGCACTGGCCTGAGAGGCCGCTCTTGCCTTATAGTGCGAGGCCCTGCGCACTTGGCGACCCCATGGCCCGAATCACCGTAGAAGACTGCCTGCAGAACGTCGACAACCTGTTCCAGCTGGTGCTGCTGGCGGCGCAGCGCGCCCGCCGGCTCGCCAACGGAGCCGAGCCGACGCTGCCCCTGGAGAACGACAAGCCGACCGTGCTCGCCCTGCGCGAGATCGCCGCCGGCAACGTGACCGCGGAAATGCTCCGCGAGCCGGACCCGGTGCCGGAGACCGTGGCGCCCGACGCCGACAACCAGTCCAGCTTCCGCGCTCCGCAGTTCGGCCTCGGAGACTGACGGCCAGACCTCACCCATGGACTATGCGTCTTCGCTCCTGGGACTGCTGCCCGGCGGAAGACGCACTCCGGGACTGAAGGAACTGCTCGCCTCGGTCGGCACCTACCTGCCGCCCGAGCAGGTGGCGCGCATCCGCGAGGCGGCCGAGTTCGGCACCTCGGCGCACCGCGGGCAGAAACGCCTCTCGGGTGAGCCGTTCATCGCGCACCCGGTGGCCGCCGCGGCCATCCTCGCCGATCTGCGCCTGGACGCCGATACCATCGTGGCGGCGATCCTGCACGATGTCATCGAAGACACCCCGACGCCCAAGGACCAGCTGGCCGCGCGCTTCGGCGCGGACGTGGCCGAGCTGGTCGACGGAGTCACCAAGCTCGACCAGATCAAGTTCAAGAGCCGCGAGGAGGCGCAGGCCGAGTCGTTCCGCAAGATGCTGCTGGCGATGGTGCGCGACCTGCGCGTCATCCTGGTGAAGCTCGCCGACCGCATGCACAACATGCGCACCATCGCGGCCATGGCGCCGGCGCGGCGCCGGGCGATCGCCCGCGAGACGCTCGAGATCTACGCGCCGATCGCCGAGCGGCTCGGGCTCTACAACATCAAGCTCGAGCTCGAGGACCTGGGGTTCGAGGCGCTGTATCCGCGCCGCTACCAGGTACTCGAGCACGCGCTGCGCCGCGCGCGCGGCAACCAGAAGGAATTCCTCAAGAAGATCGAGCAGCAGCTGAATGCCGCGCTCCTGAAGAGCAGCATCCAGGCGCACGTGGTGGCGCGCGCGAAGCACCTGTACAGCATCTACAGCAAGATGCGCCGCAAGCGCGCCATGCTCAGCGAAATCGTGGACGTCTACGGCATCCGCATCGTGGTCGATAGCCCCGACACCTGCTATCGGGCGCTCGGCGCCGTGCACTCGGTGTTCAAGCCGATGCCGGCGCGCTTCAAGGACTACATCGCCATCCCGCGGGTGAACGGCTACCAGTCGCTGCACACCACCCTGTTCGGCCCCAACGGGGTGCCGATCGAGGTGCAGATCCGCACCGGCGACATGCACCGCGTGGCCGAGGCGGGCATTGCCGCGCACTGGAAGTACAAGAGCGGCGGGGATGCCGACTCCATGCAGCGCGAGCGCACGCGCGAGTGGCTGTCGAACCTCGTGTCGCTGCAGGAGGCCGGCTCGTCCGAGGAATTCCTCGAGAGCGTCAAGGTCGACCTGTTCCCAGACAAGGTGTACGTGTTCACCCCCAAGGGGCAGATCCTGCGCCTGCCCTCGGGCGCCACGGTGGTGGATTTCGCCTACGCGGTGCACACCGACATCGGCAACCGCTGCGTCGCCGCCAAGCTCGACCGGCGTCTCACGCCGCTGCGCACCGTGCTGCGCAACGGCCAGACGGTCGAGATCATCACCGCCAAGGGCGCGACCCCCAACCCCTCGTGGGTCAACTTCGTGGCGACGGCCAAGGCGCGCAGCGCCATCCGCCACTACCTCAAGGGCCTGCGGCGCACGGAGGCGATCGCGCTCGGCTCCAAGCTCCTGGCGCAGGCGCTCGGGGAGTTCAGCGTATCGCTCGCCGATGTCTTGCCCGAGGTGCAGCGCGCCGCGCTGGGCGAGCTCGGCATGAAGGACCTCGACGAGCTGTACGAGAAGCTCGGCATGGGCGAGCGCCTGGCGCCGCTGGCCGCGCGCCGCCTGCTGCCGAGCGCCGCGGCGGCGAGCAGCGCCGGCGGACTTGCCCCGCTGGCGATCGCCGGCACCGAGGGCCTGCTGGTCAGCTACGCGCGCTGCTGCTTCCCCATTCCGTACGACCCGATCTTCGCGTTCCTGTCGGCCGGCCGCGGGGTGGTGATCCACCGCGAGAATTGCGTCAACGTCGAGGACTACCGCAAGCATCCGCAGAACTGGCTGCCGGTCAGCTGGCAGACCGCTCCGGATCGGCTGTTCTCCTCCGAGATCCGCGCCTACGTGGTGAACCGCACCGGGGTGCTGGCGGCGGTCGCCGCGGCGATCGCCAGCACGGAAACCAACATCGACCACGTGTCCATCGACGAGCAGGACAGCGACACCGCGGTGCTGACCTTCGAGCTGCGGGTGCGCGACCGGCGCCATCTCGCGCGCCTGGTGCGCGTGATCCGCCGCATGGCCGACGTCACGCGCGTGACGCGCACCATAGCCGCGCACGCGCGCTCCGGGCACACCGCCGACAGCGAAGCCGCCAACGAGGCCGACAGCGAGGCCGACAGCGACCGCCGCGGGTGAATGCCGCGCAGGAGGAGCAATCGATGAGCCGCCAGACCATCCACACCGAGCGCGCCCCGCAGGCGATCGGCACCTACTCGCAGGCGGTGCGCGCCGGCGACACCGTCTACCTGTCCGGCCAGGTGCCGCTCGATCCGGCGACCATGCAGCTGGTGAGCGGGGACATCGAGGCGCAGATCCGCCGCGTGTTCGAGAACCTCAAGGCGGTGGCGGAAGCCGCCGGCGGCTCCCTCGCCCACGCGGTCAAGATGAACGTCTTCCTCACCGACCTGGCGCACTTCGGCAAGGTGAACGAGATCATGGCGAGTTACTGCGGCAAGCCCTACCCGGCGCGCGCCGTGGTCGGCGTCGCACAGCTGCCGCGCGGCGCGCAGGTCGAGATCGAGTGCGTCCTGCACCTGGGCTGAGCCGCAGGTATCCCGCCCCCGGCCCATCCCCGGCCGAGCGCGCCGAGGAGCGCCCGGTGAGCGCGCTGCGCGGGGTGGGGACGGCGCTCGCCGCGCGCCTGGCGCGCCTCGGCGTGCGGCGCGTCGCCGACCTGCTGTTCGTGCTGCCGTTGCGCTACGAGGACCGCACGCGGGTGTCGGCCGTGGGGTCGCTCAGCCCCGGCGTGCGGGCGGCGGTGGAAGGGGAAGTGCAGCTCACCGAGATCGCCTACCGCGGCCGGCGCCAGCTCCTGTGCCGCATCTCCGACGGCTCCGGCATGCTCACCCTGAGGTTCTTTCACTTCTCCGCCAGCCAGCAGCAGGGCCTGGCGCGCGGCACGCGGCTGCGCTGCTTCGGCGAGGTGCGCCGCGGCGCACTCGGGCTCGAGATGGTGCACCCGGAATACCGCCGCCTCACAGGCGAAGCCGTGCCGCTCGATGACACGCTCACGCCGATCTATCCGCTGACCGAGGGCGTGCCCCAGGGGCGGCTGCGCTCGCTCATCGGCGAGGCGCTGCGCGAGCTGGACAGGACCGCGCTGCGCGACTGGCTGCCCCGTGGGGCCGTGCTGCCGCCGGGCCTGCCCTCCCTCGGCGAGGCGCTCCACTATCTGCACCACCCGCCGCGCGCAGCGCAGCTCGCCGAGCTCGCCGCCGGCCGCCACCCGGCGCAGCGGCGGCTCGCCTTCGAGGAGCTGCTGGCGCACCACCTCACGCTCAGGCTGAGAAAGCGCGCGCTGAAAGCCGACTCCGCCTGGGCGCTCGCGGACGGCGAGGGACTCGCGCGCCGGTTCCTCGCGGCGCTGCCGTTCGCCCTGACGCGCGCCCAGGCGCGCGCGCTCGCCGATGCGCACCAGGACCTCGCCACCGGCGTGCCGATGGTGCGGCTGCTGCAGGGCGACGTCGGCTGCGGCAAGACCGTGGTGGCGGCGGCGGCGGCCGCGCGCGCCGCCGGCAGCGGCCTGCAGGCGGCGCTGATGGCGCCCACGGAACTGCTGGCCGAGCAGCACTGGCGCACGTTCCGCGACTGGTTCGCACCGCTCGGCGAGACGGTCGCGCTGCTGTCGGGTGGACTGCCGCCGCGTGCGCGGCGCAGCGCGCTCGCGGCCATCGCCGGCGGGCAGGTGCGCGTGGTGGTCGGCACCCACGCGCTGTTCCAGGAAGGCATCGAGTTTGCCGCCCTGGCGCTGGTCATCGTCGACGAGCAGCACCGCTTCGGCGTACAGCAGCGCCTGCAGCTCTCGGAAAAGGGACACAAACAGGGGCGCCTGCCGCACCAGCTGATCATGACGGCGACGCCCATCCCGCGCACGCTCGCCATGACCGCCTACGCCGATCTGGATATCTCCGTGATCGAGGAGCTGCCGCCCGGGCGCACGCCGGTGCAAACGGTGGTGGTGCCCGAGCAGCGCCGCAGCGAGGTCGTGGCGCGCATCGCGCAGGCCTGCCGCGCCGGGCGGCAGGCGTACTGGGTCTGCCCGCTGATCGACGAATCGGACGAGTTGCGGGCGCAGGCCGCGGAAGAGACCGCCGTGCGCCTGAGTGAGGCGCTGCCGGCGGTGCGCGTGGGGCTGGTGCACGGGCGCATGCCGGCCGCCGCCAAGGATCGCGCCATGCTCGCGTTCCAGGCGGGCAGGACCCAGCTGCTCATCGCCACCACCGTCATCGAGGTGGGGGTGGACGTGCCCAACGCGACCCTCATGGTGATCGACAACGCCGAGCGCATGGGACTGGCGCAGCTGCATCAGCTGCGCGGGCGCGTCGGGCGCGGCCCGGAGGCGAGCACCTGCGTGCTGCTGTACCGCGGGCCGCTGTCGGCACTGGCGCGCGAGCGCCTCAGGGTGATCCGCGAGAGCTCGGACGGCTTCGAGATCGCGCGCCGCGACCTCGAGCTGCGCGGACCCGGGGAGCTGCTCGGCACGCGTCAGACCGGACTCGCGCAACTGCGGGTCGCGGATCTGATGCGCGATGCGGACCTGCTGCCGCGCGTACAGCAGACCGCCGAGCTGCTGCTGGCATCGTACCCGGACAACATCGCCGCGCTCACCGCCCGCTGGATCGGCGCGGGTGAGCGCTACGGCCGGGTGGGCTGAGTCCGTGAGTCGCCGCAACCTGTCCCCCAGCGCGGCGAGCGCGGTGCTCGCCATGATCTTCTTCACCTGGGGCGCGCTCACCAGCCTCAACGACGTGCTGATCCCGCATCTGAAGGCCGTGTTCGACATGAACTACGCGCGCACGATGCTGATCCAGTTCACCTTCTTCAGCACCTATCTGGTGATGTCGCTGCCGGCGGGACGCGTGAGCGCGCACGTCGGTTACAAGCCGAGCATAGTCATCGGGCTGCTGATCGCGGCGCTCGGCGCACTGGCGTTCTATCCGGCGGCCAAGGTGCCCTCGTATCCGCTGTTCCTGCTGGCGCTGTTCGTGCTCGCCACGGGCATCACGCTGCTGCAGGTCGCGGCCAACCCGTACATCAGCCTGCTGGGCGAGCCACGCGGGGCCTCGAGCCGCCTCACTCTGGCGCAGGCGCTGAATTCGCTCGGTCACACGCTCTCACCGGCGCTCATCGGACCGCTGATCCTCTCGGTCGCCGTGCTCGGCGGCGCCGAGCTCGCGCGGCTGCCGCAAGCGCAGCAGCAGGCCTACCGCATCGCGCAGGCGCAGTCGGTGCAGCTGCCGTATCTGGCGGTCGCAGCCGCATTACTGCTGCTGGCGAGCTGCGTGTACCTGTTCCGCCTGCCGCCCCTCACCGAAGCCACCGAGCTGGCCGACCCGCACCCGCACACCTTCACCGAGGTGCTGCGGCACCGGCACGTGCGCCTGGGGGTCCTCGCCATCTTCGTCTACGTCGGCGCGGAGGTGACCATCGGCAGCTTCCTGATCAGTTACATCACCGGCGCGCGCATCGGCAACATCGACGCCGGCAGCGCCGCGCACTATGTCTCCTACTACTGGGGCGCGGCGATGGCCGGGCGCTTCATCGGCTCGGCGCTGCTGCGCCGGATCGCGCCGCGCGTGCTGCTGTGCGTGTTCGCCCTGGTGGCGATCGCATTGCTGGCGACCACCATCCTCAGCAGCGGGGCGCTGGCGATGTGGAGCGTGATCGCCACGGGTGCGTTCAACTCCATCATGTTCCCGACCCTGTTCACCCTCGGCATCGAGGGCCTCGGGCCGCTGACACCCAAGGCCTCGAGTCTGCTGGTGATGGCGATCTTCGGCGGCGCGGTGATCCCGCAACTGCAGGGCGTGCTCGCCGACCGCATCGGCGTGCAGCTCGCCTTCATGCTGCCGCTGTTGTGCTACGCCTACATCGCCTGGTATGCGCTGCGGGGATCGCGGCCGGCGCAGTAGACTTGCGCGCATGAGCGCGTCCACGGCCCCGTCCCCGCTCGCCTCGCTGCCGCCGCTCCCGGAGGCGCCGTTGTCGCACCGCCTGGCGCGGCGCGTGACCGAGTATGCCCGGCTGATGCGCCTCGACCGCCCGGTCGGCACCTGGTTGCTGCTGTGGCCGGCGCTGTGGGCGCTGTGGATCGCGGGCAGCGGCCGTCCGCGCCCGCAGGTGCTGCTGGTGTTCGTGCTCGGGGTGGTGGTGATGCGCGCGGCGGGCTGTGTGATCAACGACTTCCTCGACCGTGACATCGATCCGCACGTGCAGCGCACGCGCGACCGGCCGCTCGCGGCGCGCCGCGTCTCGCCGCTCGAGGCGCTGCTGCTGTTTGCGCTGCTGCTCGCCGTGGCGCTGTACCTGGTGACGCGGCTCGACCTGCTCACCGTGCAGCTCGCCGCCATCGGCGCGCTGCTCACCGTCTCCTACCCGCTGTGCAAGCGCTTCTTCCCCATGCCGCAGCTGTACCTCGGCATCTCCTTCGGCGGCTGGAGCGTGCCGATGGCGTTCGCGGCCCAGACCGGCGCGCTGCCGCGCGTCGCGTGGGTGCTGTACATCGCGGCCGTCATCTGGGCATCCGTGTACGACACCCTCTACGCCATGGTCGATCGCGAGGACGACCTGAAGATCGGCGTGAAGTCGAGCGCCCTGCTGTTCGCCGACATGGACCGGCTGCTGATCGGCGTGATGCAGGCGATGATGCTGGGCGCGCTGGCGCTGGTCGGGCGCAACCTGCATTTCGGACCTCCCTACCAGGGCGGCCTGGCGGCCGCGGGCGTGCTGTTCCTGTGGCAGCAGTGGCTCATCCGCAAGCGCGATCCCGCCGCCTGCATGCGCGCCTTTCTCAACAATCAGTACGTGGGCCTGGTGGTGTTCGTCGGCATCCTGCTGCAGTTCGTGTACGCCTGAGGCGAGCCTCAAGACAACCGATCACAGGTGCACGCCGATGCCGATATCAAGAAACAGCACCAGCTGCCGTGGTCGATACGGCGCGTAGTGCAGATCCGTTTCGACCCAGACCTGGCCAAACCGTCCAACTCCCAGCGACCGGAGCGCCGATGCAAGCGGCCCCCAGCGGTGCACGAATGTGCGGCCGCCGAGACCCGGATGCGGATATCCCAGGGGGTACACCTCTTCGTAACGTGCCGCCCCGAGCGCCACATCCACCGGCAGCCCGGTCGTGTGGCGCGTGATGAGCGCGTCGAAGCCCACGTAATCGAAGTCGTCGTCGCCGGCATTCACCGGAATGCCTCGCGGCCTCTCGAGAGTGCCCTTCAGAGCCCGCAGCTCGAGGCGATCCCCGGCCAGTGACACGCTGACGCCCGCTATCCGGTGCGCGTTCGGATCCCCAACGCCCGAACCCCCGCTGAGGAAGCTACCCAGTCCACCGCCCGCCCAGAGCGAAACATGTTGGGCGTGAGCGGTCCCGCAAAACGACAGGAGCGCAGCCGCGAGCAGTCTCGTTTGGGTGCAGAGCATTCCCTCACGCTCCGGCAGGAGAGTGCCGATTATCCACGTCAGCCCCACCACCGGCATGTCCGCGGCTGTGCGGCCGGCCGCCGGCACGGGTAAGCTGTATTTATGAGTCTCTACAAGAATCGATCGTTCCGTGCGCGCCTCGGCTTCGCGCTGCAGGGGCTCGTGCACGGCGTGCGCGCCGAGCGCAGCCTGCAGGTGCAGCTGCTCGCTCTGGCAGCCGCGCTGGCGGCGCTCGGCATGTTGCGACCGAGCGCGCTGTGGTGGGCGCTGGTGCTGCTCTCGAGCGCGCTGGTCATTGCGGCCGAGCTGTTCAACACCGCGCTCGAGGGGCTCGCCGATGCGCTGCATCCGCACGACCACCCCGGCATCCGCATCGCCAAGGATTGCGCGGCCGCCGGCGTGCTGATCGCGGCGCTCGGGGCGCTCACCGTCGCGCTCGCCCTGGCGCTGCACCTGCTCGGCCGCTGAAGCGCGGTTCAACAGCCATGGCTGAAGGCGCGGTGGCGAACACGGTCAACTGGGCGGGGCATGCGTTTTACGTTCTGTCCATGGAGGCGGATTGGAACGACGAGCCGGGCGTTTACATTTTCGCGGGCATCCAGGCCGATGCCCTGTGGCATGCCTATTACGTCGGCATCACCGAGAGCTTCAAGGCGCGACTGCAGGATCATGAGCACTGGGTCGCGGCATGCAGGCTCGGGGCGAGCCACGTCCATGCGCTGGTGGTTCCGCTGCAGGCCGAGCGGCAGCAGATCGAGCAGGAGCTGATCGCGACCTATCGGCCCTACCTGAACACGCGCCCCGGCTGGAGCGCGCCGCTGAGCACAGAGTGACCGATTGTCGACTCACGGTGCTACGACTCGTTGACATGAGCCGGCGCGCTCGGGCATCGTCCCGCGGGTGAGCTGCGACCCCATCCGGCACGACTGGACGCTCCCCGAGGTGCAGGGGCTGTTCGCCCTGCCGTTCACGGACCTGATGCTGCGCGCCCAGCGCGTGCACCGCGCGCACCATGAGCCCAACACCGTGCAGATGAGCACGCTGCTGTCCATCAAGACCGGCGCCTGCCCCGAGGATTGCGCTTACTGCCCGCAGAGCGTGCGCTACGACACCGGGCTCGCGCCCGAGGCGCTGCTCGAGGTCGGCGCGGTGCGCGCGCACGCGGCGCGCGCCAAGGCCGCGGGCGCGACGCGCTTTTGCATGGGTGCGGCCTACCGCTCCCCCAAGGCCCGCGACCTGCAGGTGATCGTGCAGATGGTGCGCGAGGTGCGGGCCCTCGGGCTCGAGAGCTGCGCCACACTCGGGATGCTCACGAGCGCGCAGGCGGCCGAGCTCAAGGCGGCGGGGCTCGACTACTACAACCACAACCTCGACACCTCGGCCGAGTACTACGCCCGGATCATCACCACGCGCACCTACCAGGACCGGCTCGACACGCTCGCGGCGGTGCGCGCGGCGGGACTCAAGGTGTGTTGCGGCGGCATCATCGGCATGGGCGAGTCGAGCGAGGATCGAGCGCAACTGCTGCGCACGCTGGCGAATCTGCCCGCGCATCCCGAGAGCGTGCCGATCAACCAGCTGGTGAGGGTCCCCGGCACCCCGCTCGCTCACGGCCCGGACGTGGACCCGTTCGACTTCGTGCGCACCGTGGCGGTCGCGCGGCTGCTGATGCCGCGCGCCCACGTGCGCCTGTCGGCCGGACGCGAGGGCATGAGCGATGAGCTGCAGGCGCTGTGCTTTCTCGCCGGGGCGAACTCCATCTTCTACGGCGAGAAGCTGCTCACCACCGGCAACCCCGACATCGAGCGCGACCGGCGCCTGCTCGCTCGGCTGGGACTCGCGGCCGAGGGCACCCCGCGCGCGCCCGACACGCAGGAACTCCCGGCCGCGCCGCCCGGCGCGGCCCGCGCTGCGAGCTGACCCCGCCGGTGCCCGCTCGCCATGAAACGAGCCGCACCGGCACTTGAGGCGGCGCTGTCGCGGCTTGCACAGCGGCAGCTCGCGCGCGCGCGCACCACGCTCGAGGCGTTCGCCGCCGCCGGCAGTCGCGTGGTGGCACTCGCCGGCGGGCGCGAGCTCATCGACTTCAGCAGCAACGACTACCTGGGTCTCGCGCGCCACCCGGGGCCCGCCGCGGCCATGAGCGCGTGCGCGGCGCGCACCGGCGCAGGCAGCGGCGCCTCGCATCTGGTGAGCGGCCACGGCGCCGAGCACCAGCGCCTGGAAGAGGAACTGGCGGCCTTCACCGGCCGCGAGCGCGCGCTGCTCTTCTCCACCGGCTACATGGCGAACCTCGCGGTGATGAGCGCGCTCGCGGGGCGCGGGGAGCGCGTGCTGCTCGATCGCCTCAGCCACGCATCCCTCATCGACGGCGCGCTGCTGTCGGGCGCACGCCTGCGGCGCTACCGCCACGCCGATGCGCAGGCCGCCGCAGGGCTGCTCGGCGCCGAGGCGGCCCGCACGGCGCTCATCGCCACCGACGGCGTGTTCAGCATGGACGGGGATCTGGCCCCGCTCCCGGAGCTCGCGCGCGCCGCGCGCGCGCACCAGGCCTGGCTGGTGGTCGACGACGCGCACGGCCTGGGTGTCGTGGGCGCGAGCGGCCGCGGTGCCCTCGAGCACTTCGGCCTCGGCGCCGAGCAGGTGCCGGTGCTCATCGGCACGCTCGGCAAGGCCTTCGGCTCCTTCGGCGCGTTCGTGGCCGGCGGCGCCGATCTCATCGAGTACCTGATCCAGACGGCGCGCGCCTATATCTACACCACCGCGCTGCCGCAGCCGGTGGCGGCCGCCACGCGCCGCGCGCTCGAGCTGGCGCAGACCGAGAGCTGGCGGCGCGAGCGCGTGCTGTCGCTCACCGCGCGCTTTCGCAGACAGGCGCGCGAGGCGCAAGTGCCCCTCACCGACTCCGGCACTCCCATCCAGCCGGTGCTGCTCGGCAGCCCCGCCGCCGCGCTCGCGGCACAGCGGCAGCTGCAGGAGGCGGGCCTGTGGGTCGTGGCCATCCGGCCGCCCACGGTACCCCAGGGGAGCGCGCGCCTGCGCGTCACGCTGTCCGCGGCGCACACCGAGGCGCAGGTCGATGAGCTCGTCGCGCAGCTCGCGCGGGCGTGCGCGTGGGCGCGGAGCGCTCAGGCGTGAGCGCTCTGTACTTCGAGGTCCGGGGTCGCGGCCGGGACGTGGTGCTGCTGCACGGCTGGGGTCTGAACCTCAGGGTGTGGGATGAGCTCGGGGCCGCTCTGGCGCGAAGCTTCCGGGTCATCGCCATCGATCTGCCGGGCCACGGCAAGAGCGACTGGGACAGCCGCGCCAGCACGCCGGCGGCGCAGGCGTGGCGGGTGCACGAGACGCTCGCGCCCCTGACGCAGCGCTACGCGCTGCTCGGGTGGTCCTTGGGGGGGCAGTTCGCGCTCGATCTCGCGGCCGCCATGCCGGCGGGAATCGAGCGCCTGGCGCTGGTCGCCACCACCCCGAAGTTTCTCGCGGCGGCCGGCTGGCGCTGCGGCACCGCGCCCGCGCTGCTGCGCCGGCTCGAGAGACAATTGCAGGCCGACTGCGAGCGCACCGTGAGCCAGTTCCTCGCGCTGCAGGTGCGCGGCAGCGCGCCGCGCACCGCCGCGCGCGTGCTGGCGATTCTGCGCCACGCCCTGGCGGTGCACGGAGCGGCGCGCCCGGAGGCACTCGAGCGCGGCCTGCAGCGGCTGAAGACGGCCGACCTGCGCACGGCGCTGCCGCTGGTGCGCATACCGGCGCTGGTGATCGCCGGGCGCCTCGACCGGATCACGCGCGCGGCCGCCGGCCGGGCACTCGCGGCGGGGCTGCCGCGGGCGCGCTACGTCGAATTCGCACGCGCCGCGCACGCCCCGTTCCTGTCGAGCCCGGCGCGTTTCGCGCAGCTGCTCACGGAGTTCCTGCGTGCCTAGCGCGCCAGGCTCTCGCCTCGACCGCGGCAGGCTGCGTGCGTCCTTCGATCGCGCCAGCGCCGGCTATGAGTGCGCCGCGACCCTGCAGGCGCGCGTGGCCGCGGAGCTGCTCGAGCGGCTGGCGGTGTTCGCCCTCGAGCCGCGCGTGGTGCTCGACCTGGGCGCCGGCACCGGCCACGTCACGCGCGAGCTCAAGCGCCGCTACCGGCGCGCGCTGGTGATCGCCCTCGACCTCGCCCCCGGGATGCTGCGCGAGGCGCGCCGGCATCAGCACTGGTGGCGGCGCTTCGAGCGCGTGTGCGCGGACGCGCTGCGCCTGCCGCTCGCGGATGCGAGCGTGGACGTGGTGTTCAGCAGCCTGATGCTCCAGTGGTGCGAGCCGCTCGAGACCGCGCTCGCCGAATGTCGCCGCGTGCTCAAGCCTGACGGCTTCTTCGGCTTCAGCACCCTGGGCCCGGACACACTGCACGAGCTGCGTGATGCCTGGGCGAGCGCCGACGGCTACAATCATGTCAATCACTTCGTCGACATGCACGAGGTCGGGGATGCCCTGGTGCGCGCGGGTCTCATGGAGCCGGTGCTCGACGTCGAACGCGTCCAGGTGGGCTACCCCGATGTCCTGTCCCTGATGCGCGACCTGAAGGCAATCGGCGCACACAACGTGACGGCCGGGCGACCGCGCGCGCTCGTGGGCCGCTCGCGCCTGAAACGCATGCAGGACGCGTACGAGGCCTTGCGCCGCGATGATCGACTGCCGGCCACCTACGAGGTCATCTACGGTGCGAGCTGGGGAGCGGCCGGGCGCCGCGCCGCGGCGGCCACGGCGGGCGAAGCGCGCATCGCGCCCGGCTCGATCCGGCGGGCAGGCCGGCCGTGACGGGCAGGGGGTTTTTCATCACCGGCACGGACACCGCCGTGGGCAAGACCGTCGTGGCGTGCGCGCTCGCGCGCGGCCTTCGGGCCCGCGGCGCCCGGGTCGCGGTCATGAAACCGGTGGCCTCCGGCGCCACCCGCACGCCCGCCGGCCTGCGCAACGCCGATGCCCTGGCGCTCCTGGAGGCAGCGCAGGCTGCGACGCCCTACGCCGTGGTGAACCCCTATTGCTTCGAACCAGCAATTTCACCGCATATCGCCGCAAAAGAGGCCCAGATCGAGGTTGATATCGCCATGATCCGCCGGAACTTCGAGGTCCTGGCGGCCGACGCGGACTGGGTTGTGATCGAGGGCGCCGGGGGCTGGTTCACGCCGATCAGCGAGCGGCAGACCATGGCGGACGTGGCGTGGGCGCTCGCGGTGCCGACCCTCATGGTCGTGGGCGTCAGGCTCGGGTGCCTCAATCACGCGCAGCTCACGCGGCTGGCGATCGAGGCGCGGGGCGTGAGCTTCGCCGGCTGGATCGCGAGCGGTGTCGACCCCGCCATGGAGCGCACGGCGGAGAATCTCGCCTCGCTCGAGCGGCTGCTCGGTGAGCCCGCCCTCGCGATCGCGCCCTGTGAGCCCCGGGGCGCTTCCTCGCTCACGCTCGAGGCGGCGGCAGCGCGGCTCGTGCAGAAGGCGATCAGCTTCTAGCCGCACGGAACGGGGCGCTCGGGGCGTAGCGTTACTTCGCTGCGTTTACCATGTAGTCGACAGCGTTCGCGATCGACTGGTCGGCAAGATCGACCCGGCCGCCCTTGGGTGGCATCACGCCGGCCTTGCCCTGAAAGCCTTCGAGCGCGTGCTTGTGAAGCACTGCCAGGCCTTGTCCGAGGCGCGGTGCCCACGCTCCTTTGTCACCAAACTTCGGTGCGCCGGCAACTCCGGCGGCGTGACAGGCGATACAAGTCGTGCTGTAAACCTGCTCACCGGTGAGCACGGCCGCCGGGGCCGCCGGGGGAGGGGCCGCCCGAGCCGTATCACCGGCATTGAGGGCGGTGTTGTCCTGGCCCGCGACTGCGACTTTCGCTTGCGGGGCGATGCGTTCGGCCAGTCGCTGGTACTGCATGTCGTCCTTGATCGGTTCGGTACCCGCGCCGCTCGCCAGGTACATGAAAAGGAAGAAGGTAGCGACGACCATGCCGGCGAGAATGCCGACGGCTCGCATGAACAAATCAAGAAACTTACGATCGGTGGCTGCGCTCACAATGCGTTTCGCTCACCGCAAGAATGCCGCCAACCGTGTTAAGAAGGTGTAGTCCCCTTCCACCGCCATAAGCCCTATCAGAATCAGCAGGCACAGCGGCGGGACGAGAATCGCAAATTTCAGCGCCAGGCGCTCCCACGCCATGTGCATGAAGACCGCGACGATGAAGCCTGCCTTCAGCAACATGAAGGTGATGATCAGCGACCATCTCAGGTATCCATGCAAATGAAAGTAGTCGATGAGATAGGAGAAGGTGCTGAAAATGAACAGCAGTGCCCAGATCCATAAATAGATGGCGATGGGATGCTGCTGATGCTCTTCGGCACGTGCGTGTCCGGCGACTGTGTCCATGTTTCCCTACCAGAGATAAAAGAACGCGAAAATGAATACCCACACCAGGTCGACGAAATGCCAATACAGGCCGGTGATCTCCACCGTCTCATAGCTGCCCTTGCGGTCATAAAATCCGCGCCACACCCGCAGAGCTACCACGGTCAGATAAATCACGCCCGCCGATACGTGCAGGCCGTGGAACCCGGTGATCATAAAGAAACACGATCCAAACTGGGTCGCGCCCAGAGGATTCCCCCAGGGACGAACTCCTTCCCGGATGAGCTTGGTCCACTCGAAAGCCTGCATGCCAACGAAGGTGGCGCCGAACGCCGCGGTGATCAGCATCAGCGCCGTGGTATTGGCGCGATGGCGGCGGTAGCCGAAGTTCACGGCCATCGCCATGGTCCCGCTGCTGGTGATCAGAACCATGGTCATGATCGCGATCAGGATCAGCGGGATGTGCGCGCCGCCGATGTCGAGGGAGAAGACCTCGCTCGGATTCGGCCAGGGCACGGTGGTGGATATTCGTACATTCATGTACGAAGTGAGGAAACAGGTGAAGATGAAGGTATCGCTGAGGAGGAAGATCCACATCATCGCCTTGCCCCAGGGGACCGGGAAGGCTTGCTTATCGGCCGACCAGTCGGAGACGACTCCCGGCAGGCCCGGGAGCGCCGACGTGGATTCTCCTGAAGTTGTCAGGGCATGTTCTGCCATACGAATTTGATCCGAGGATTCAGGTGGACAGCAGCAAAGCGAACAGGGCCAGCCACACCAGCAGCAGATAATGCCAGTACACGGTACACAGCTCCACGCTCAGGGCCACATCCAGCAGCTCGACGCCCGGGTGCGCCATTCTGACGACGGTCTTGCCCCAAACCAACAGGCCCCCGAGCAGGTGCAGCCCGTGCACCCCGGTCAGCAGGTAGAAGAAGGCGCTGGCCGGGCTACTCGCCACGAAATGTCCGGAGGCACTCAATTGGCGCCACGCCACCAGCTGCCCGGCCAGAAACGCCAGGGCGAGTACACCCGCCACGATCAGGGCGAGCCTGACACGATCCGGCTGTGCCCGTCTTGCCGCCGCGCGCGCCCCTTGCATGCCGGCACTGCTCAGGATCAGCAGGGCGGTGTTCAGCCACAGCAGTCGCGGTACCGCAAGCGGACTCCAGTCCCCGTGCGCGTGCTCCATGCGCATCCAGTAGGCGGAGATGAACAGCCCGAACAATGACGTGATCACCGCCAGCAAAATCCACAGGCCGACCTTGGCCGGCGGCAGACTTACCGCGCCCTCCGCCTCGACGTCGTCACGCGATCCAGGCGTCTCCCACGATTTGGCGGTGAGTCTTCTTGCCAGCAGGCCCCAGACAACGACGCCGGCAAGCAGAGCGACAAACGCAACTGAAAGACTCACGACTTGATTCCGTGCTCACGTCCAGGGGGGGTGCGAGCATCGACCGGTTGGTTCTGCGGTATGAAATCTTCCTTGGCGCCCGGTACGCTGTAGTCATAAGCCCAACGATAGACCACCGGCAGCTTTGCACCCCAGTTGCCATGCTTGGGTGGCGTGTCGGGTGTCTGCCATTCGAGCGTCGTAGCCCTCCAGGGGTTGCTGCCGGCCGGCTTGCCCTTGGAGAGACTCCAGATCAGGTTGAATAAAAACACCATCTGGACGGCCGCTACGAACAGGGCCGAAATGGTGATGGCCGTATTCGCCCACTCGGCCGACGGCGGGATAAAGTTAGTGCCGCCAAAGGCGTAATACCGCCGTGGCACACCCAGGATGCCCAGATAGTGCATGGGCAGGTAGATCGCATAAGTTCCGAGGAATGTCAGCCAGAAATGGATCCTGCCCAGGGTGTCATTCAACATGCGGCCGGTGATCTTGGGGTACCAGTGGTAGATCGCCCCGAACACCACCAGGATCGGCGACACGCCCATGACCATATGGAAGTGGGCGACGACAAAGTAGGTGGCCGACAGGGGTACGTCCACCGTTACGTTGCCCAGGAACAGGCCCGTCAGGCCCCCGTTGATGAACGTGAAGATGAACCCGATGGCAAACAACATCGGGACGGTGAGATGAATGTCACCGCGCCACAGCGTCAGCACCCAGTTGTAGACCTTGATTGCGGTCGGGACCGCGATAATCAGGGTGGTCGTGGCGAAGAAGAAACCGAAATACGGGTTCATGCCGCTGACGTACATGTGGTGAGCCCACACGACGAAGCTCAGGCATCCGATGGCCAGAATTGCCCAGACCATCATGCGATAGCCGAATATGTGCCTGCGCGCATGGGTGCTGAGCAGGTCGGAGACGATGCCGAAGGCCGGCAGGGCAACGATATAGACCTCCGGATGACCGAAGAACCAGAACAGATGCTGGAACAGCAGCGGGCTACCCCCACTGTGTGTGGGGGGTTGTCCCATCGAGACGACCGCGGGCAGGAAAAAGCTGGTGCCCAGGACGCTGTCGAGAGTCATCATGACGGCGCTGACCAGTAAGGCGGGAAAGGCCAGCAGCCCGAGAACGGTGGCCATGAAAATGCCCCACACCGATAACGGCATGCGCAGCAAGGTCATCCCGCGACAGCGGGCCTGCAGGACAGTTGTCACATAGTTCAATCCGCCCATGGTGAATGCGACGATGAATATGGCGAGGGACAGCAGCATCAAAATGATGCCCCAACTCGCTCCCGGAGTACCTGGAAGAACAGCCTGCGGGGGGTACAGGGTCCAACCCGCGCCGGTGGGTCCGCCAGGCACGAAAAAAGCGGCCACCAGCACCAGTACGGCGACCAGATATACCCAGTAACTGATCATGTTCATGTAGGGAAAGACCATGTCCCGGGCGCCGCACATCAGCGGGATAAGGTAGTTGCCAAAGCCTCCGAGGAACAGCGCCGTGAGCAGGTAGATCACCATGATCATGCCGTGCATGGTGATGAACTGGTAATAGTTGTTCGGGACGATGAGAGAGAAGAAATGCGGGAACCCCAATTGCAGGCGCATCAACACTGACATCCCCAGAGCAACCAGGCCAATTCCAATGGCGGTAATCGCGTACTGGATTGCGATGACTTTGTGATCCTGACTCCAGATGTACTTCGTGATGAAGGTCTGCGGGTCATGCAGTGCGTGGTCGCGGTCGGCGATTGCAACGTATGCCATTAAAGAAACCTCCTCCGCATCCTTTCGCCGCGCGCTAGCGCATCGCAGCCGAGCAGCTGATCCGGCCGGCGGCCCAGCCGTCACATCGTATGAATGTAGGCAAGCAGATCATTGATTGCCCGCTCATCAGGCAGAATTTTGGCCATCAACACCATTTGTGCACCGGCGAAGTCCTGTGGATGGGTGCCGCGAATACCCTGCTGGAAGTTATGCAGCTGTCGCGCCAAATACCAGTCACTCATGTGGGCCAGCCGCGGGGCCTTCGTCGACCAGATACCCTGGCCGGCAGTGCCGTGACAGGCCGCGCAGGTCGTGTAGAGCGACTTGCCTCTGTCAGGATCTCCCGAAAGCGTGGGTCGCGGGCGCTCATCCGGCAGTGAATCGATATAGGCGACGACGTTGTTTATTGCCGTGTCGTCAGCCAGCGTCGCAGCCATCGGTATCATCTGCTTTGCATAGATGTCCTGATCGCTTGCCCCGCGGATGCCCTGCTTGAAATGCCGCAATTGCGTGGCCAGGTACCAGCCTGCCTGGCTGCTCAACTTCGGGGCGTTGAGCGTCTGATTACCCTGCGCCTGGGGCCCATGACAGGCGCTGCACACGACATAGAGGGCCTGGCCTGCCGAAGCATTGCCCGCGACGCGGGCTCTCGTCTCGGAGTAAGTTGGTTGATTGGACAACCATGCCTGAAACGCATTCTCCTCATCCACCACTACGCGGCCACGCATGGCGAAATGCGCCAGCCCACATAGTTGCTCGCAAAGCACGTCGAAGTGCCCGGTCCGGGTGGGAGTGACCCAGAAATAAGTGACCATGCCCGGGACCATATCCATCTTGACGCGGAATTGCGCCACGGCCCACTGGTGATTGACGTCCTTGGAGCGCAGCAACATCTTGACCGGCTTGTTGATGGGCAGATGCAGCTCGGGGCCCGATATCAGGATGTCGTCTGCGCCCCTGGGATCGTTTGGATCGATGCCGAACGGGTTGTCAGGAGTGATGAGCCTGGCATCAGTGCTGCCCAATGCCCCGTCACGGCCGGGAAAACGGTAACTCCATGTCCATTGCTGACCCACCACTTCTACCACCGTCGCCCCTTTGGGTACGGTGACGAACTTGGCCCACACAAACAAACCCGGTGTCAACATCGCAGCGACGCCGATCGACGTCAGTATCGTGAGCCACCACTCGAGCTTTTTATTCTCGGGCGCGTACTCCGCCCGTCGTCCCTGCCGATGACGGTACAGGAAGACCGCACAGGCCATGAACAGGTTGACGGCCACAAAGACGATCCCGGTGACCACGAAGGTGATGTTCACCGTGTCATCCATCATCTTCCAATTGGATGCGATTGGCGTGAACCACCATGGGCTCAGGAAGTGGAACAGGATCGTTCCAACGACCAGCAGGACCAATGCAACTGCCATCACCATCCGCTAATCCCCTTGCAGGAGTCCACCTTGCGGAGGAGGACGTTCGGAGCTGCGCCTCACGGAAAAATCCTTGCCGCCCATGGCATGCAGATCATCCGAAATATGAGGAGCGCTGTCTAACGTGGGAGCGAGGCCGCGCTGCGGCGTCGACGTGCCCGTCGGGTGAGTGTCGAAGCATAGCTCGAGCTCTGGCACCGTGATCGAGGCGGCTCCAGAGGGCTTTGCCCTACCGGTTTCTTCCCAGGAACCAGGCCCAGATGCCAAAACAGAGCAGGGAAACGGCGACAATTGCGAAAGGCAGCGGCGGCAGCCAGACCGGCACGCTGTGCATATCGAAGGGCCTGACGACTGCGGCTAGCACCGCTGCGATTGCCACGCCAAGAAAGATTCCGAAGGCCAGATTCGGCTGCCTGCGCCAGGCCACGCCCCATAAAACCAGGAACAGCAGAAGACCGGCTATTTGCAGCAATGTTGCCATGATTGGAAATATCTGGCTGAGGGCCAAGGTCGCAACGGACCGGCTGAGGCTCACGCTTGCCCCGCCAGGCTTCGGTGATCACTAGTATGCCAAGCTGCGCACGCGGGCGCGACGCGCCGCAGCTCGGTGGGCAGTCAGTGCGAGCTGCCCGGGAACAGACGGCAGTAGATACAATCGGTCTCGGGCGAGCTCTGCAGCCAGACGTGCTGAACCCAATAGCCCTCATGCTTGGCAGCCGCGTGCTCCCATCCGTGATTCGCGAGATCGTGTCCCACCACGTCTGCCGGATGAGCTTGCTGAAGAATCTCGGTCGCACGTGCCGTCTCGATCGCACCACGCGGAAGCACGGTAATGGTCGCTGCTCCGTTCGCGACACGTCGGGCGAGAATTTCGGGGTACTGCCGCTCGTCCTCGCCTCTTAGTAGTGTGCGGAAGTACTGGACGCATTTGCCGTGCAGCGAGTCGGCGGGTTCGAAGGCGGCCCGGCCCAGCTCACAAGAGGCCGTGAGTTCGACGCGATCCGTGGGGAACCCGTCTCGGACCAGTATCACGCGCACCCGCTCAGCCGTCTCGTAGTCGTTGAACACGGCGAGTAAAACAGCGCTCATGTCTCCCTCCTGACGGTTGGAGTCAGGCAGTGTCTAGTCTGACGAGAGAGATTCTACCCCTTGTAAGTGGAGGCAGGGGACCCCCTGACAAACCCCCGCAAATCACAGGCTGATCGCGATTCCGGCCGTGCATTCAAGGACTTGTTACCATCGTGACGTCCGTGGACCGCGAACCACTGCGCATCGAGATCTGCCCGAACTGCTCGCTCAGCGTGCGGGGAGCGCAGGTGTTTTTTGCCGGCGCCTGCGTGCTGCCGTGTGGAGTCGGCGCGTTCCTCGCCATGAAGGGCTTCTGGCCGGTCCTGCCCTTCGCCGGGCTCGAGATGGTGCTGCTCGGCTGGGCGCTCAGACTGTCCCTGGAGCGCCGCTTCCACCGCCAGACCATTACCGTGACCGACGCCGACGTGAGCATCGAATCGCGGCTGCGCGAGCGCTGCTCACGGAGCGTGTTCCCGCGGCATTGGGCGCAGGTTAAACTGCGCCGCTCCGCAGCTCAGCAGCACCCGAGCCGGCTCACCATTGAGTCGCACGGCCGCCAATGCGAGCTGGGCAGCTTTCTCACGGAAGAGGAGCGGCGTGGATTGGCGCTTCGGTTGCAGCGTCTGATCGGCCGCGTCAACGAGTCGCCCTCCTGGCCGTAGGATGAGACGCGCCGCCCTCGACGGTCGGGGTGCGCGCTGCAAGGCACGTAACGATGATTTGCGCAAAGCTCGCCCCGCTCGCCTTAGGCGCCGCTGCGGCGTCCTGCTTCCCCGCGGCCCAGGCCGACTCGGGCTGGAGCCAGCTCAACATGCCCCGGGGAGTCACCGAGATCAGCCGCAAGATCTACGACCTGCACATGGAGATCTTCTGGGTGTGCGTCGCCATCGCTGTGGTGGTGTTCGGCGCGATGATCTGGTCGATCATCACCTACAGCAAGTCCAGGGGCGCGATCCCCGACGGCACCCTGGTCCACAACACCAAGGTCGAATTCATCTGGACCGTGGTGCCGGTGATCATCCTGATCGCCATGGCGGTGCCGGCGGCGCGGACGCTGGTGGAAATCGAGGACACGACCAAGACCGAGCTCACCATCAAGGTCACCGGCTTCCAGTGGGGTTGGCAATACGACTACCTCGACGACGGCGTGGCCTACTACTCGCGCCTCGACCGCAAGAGCGATGCGGCGCGCGAGCTGCTCTCCGGGATCGATCCCAACACCGTCGAGCACTACCTCCTCAACGTCGATCACCCGCTGGTCGTGCCGGTCGGCACCAAGGTGCGCCTGCTGGTCACCGCGGCGGATGTCATCCATTCCTGGTGGGTGCCGGAGTTCGGCGTCAAGAAAGACGCGATCCCCGGCTTCGTGAACGAAGCCTGGTTCAGGGTGGACACGGATAAACCGGGGCTGTACCGCGGCCAGTGCGCGGAGCTGTGCGGCCGCGATCACGCCTTCATGCCCATCGTGGTCGACGTGCGCTCCAAGGCAGACTTCGCCACCTGGCTCAAGGGCAAGGCTGCCGAGCAGAAACAGGCGGCCGCACCGCCCGCCGCGCCCGCGGTGACGCCCTCTGCCGCGCCCGCGGCGCCCGCGACCGCAGCTGCGGCGACCGCTTCCTGATCAGCCCCGAACGCTCTAAAGAGAATCGCACATGGCCGAGCCGCTCGCACCCGCTGCCTCCGACGACCACGACCACAAGCCGCACGGCTGGCGGCGCTGGGTGTACGCGACCAACCACAAGGACATCGGCACGATGTACCTGGTGTTTGCCGGCACGATGTTCTTCATCGGCGGTCTCATGGCGATGCTCATCCGGCTCGAGCTCTTCAAGCCCGGCCTGCAATTCTTCGATCCGCAGTTCTTCAATTCCATGACCACCCTGCACGCGCTGATCATGATCTTCGGCGCGGTGATGCCGGCGTGGACGGGGCTGGCGAACTGGATGATTCCGATGCAGATCGGGGCGCCGGACATGGCGCTGCCGCGCCTCAACAATTTCAGCTTCTGGATCCTGCCGTTTGCGTTCACGCTGCTGCTGTCGTCGCTGTTCGTGCCCGGCGGGGCGCCCGCGGGCGGCTGGACCATGTACCCGCCGCTGGTGCTGCAGACCGGGGCGTCCTTCCCAATACTGATCTTCTCGATCCATCTGATGGGCGCCTCCTCGATTCTCGGCGCCATCAACGTCATAGTCACCATCGTAAACATGCGCGCGCTGGGGATGACGCTGCTGCGCATGCCGCTGTTCGTGTGGACCTGGCTGATCACCGCCTACCTGCTGATCGCGGTGATGCCGGTGCTCGCGGGAGCGGTGACCATGCTGCTCACCGATCACTTCTTCGGTACCACCTTCTTCACCGCCGCTGGCGGCGGCGACCCGGTGATGTTCCAGCATATCTTCTGGTTCTTCGGCCATCCTGAGGTGTACATCCTCATCCTGCCGGCGTTCGGCATCGTCTCGGAGGTCGTTCCGACCTTCTCGAGGAAGCCCTTGTTCGGCTACGAGGCGATGGTGTACGCGGTCGCCTCGATCGCCTTCCTGTCGTTCATCGTCTGGGCGCACCACATGTTCACGGTCGGCATGCCGCTCGCGGCGCAGCTGTTCTTCATGCTGTCGACCATGCTGATCGCGGTGCCCACGGGCGTGAAGGTGTTCAACTGGACCGCGACCATGTGGAAGGGCTCGCTGTCGTTCGAGCCACCGATGCTGTTCGCGCTGGCGTTCCTGTTCCTGTTCACCGTCGGCGGCTTTTCCGGCCTGATGCTGGCGATCGTGCCGGCCGACTACCAGTACCAGGACAGCTACTTCGTGGTGGCGCACTTTCACTACGTACTGGTGCCGGGCGCGGTCTTCGGCATCATGGCGGGGGTGTACTACTGGCTGCCGAAATGGACCGGCAGGATGTACGACCTGAAGCTCGCGACCTGGCATTTCTGGCTGTCAGCGATCTTCGTGAACGTGCTGTTCTTCCCGCAGCACTTCCTGGGACTCGCCGGCATGCCGCGCCGCATTCCCGACTACGCGGTGCAGTTCACCGACTGGAACATGGTGTCCTCCATCGGGGCTTTCGGCTTCGGCCTGGCGCAGCTGCTGTTCCCATACATCATCTGGAAGTGCGCGCGCTCCGGAGAGCACGTCGGCAAGAAGGCCTGGGAGGGCGCGCATGGACTGGAGTGGGAGCTGCCCTCACCGCCGCCGTATCACTCCTGGATCACGCCGCCCTCGGATGCGGTCATCGCACGCGGCGCGGAGCACTGATGCAGCCGCACACCAGCACGGCGCCTGCGGCGCCGTCCGCTGAGGACCCGCGGCGCCGGCGCATACGGCGCAGCGCGCTGCTGCTCGCGCTGATCGCGGCGGCCTTCTACTTCGGCTTCATCCTCATGACACTGGTGCGCGGCTGGAAATGAGCGACCCGCGGCGCGCAAACCGCCATCTGCTGTGGCAGCTGCTGGCCATGGCCGCCGGCAGCTTCGGCTTCGGCTTTGCACTGGTGCCGCTGTACAACGTGCTGTGCTCGGTCACCGGCTACGGCGATCAGACCCGCCTCCTCGAGCGCGTGCAGGCCATCGAGCACCCGGACGTGAATCGCACCGTGAAGGTGGAATTCCTGGCGGACGTCGCCAGCGCCGGCAGCTGGGAGTTCCGTCCGCTGGTGCGCACCGTGGACGTGCATCCGGGTGAGCTCTACACGGCGCAGTTCTACGCCCACAACCTCACCGGGCGTGACACCGTGGCGCAGGCGGTGCCCAACATCGCGCCCTCGGAGGTAGCCGCGTATTTCCACAAGACCGAATGCTTCTGCTTCTCACCCCAGCACTTCCGACTCGACGAGGGGCGCGAGCTGCCGGTGCGCTTCTTCATCGATCCGGCACTGCCGCGCCACATCGATCTCATCACGCTGGCGTACACGTTTTACGACGAATCCTCGCGCGTCGCCCGTCGACCCTAGGCACCCGCGACTCGAGGTAGGGAAAACTCACCGACATGGCCAAAGCACACGCCCCCAACAGCAGCCACTACTACATTCCGCACGACAGTCCGTGGCCGATCCGCGGCTCGATCGCGCTGTTCGCCATCATGCTGGGGGCGATCGGCTACCTGAATGACTGGAGCGGCGCGTGGTCGTTCCTGCCCGGCGCGGTGCTGCTCGCCTACATGTTCTTCGGCTGGTTCTCGACCGTGATCGGCGAGAACCAGCACGGCGTCTACAACCTGCAGGTCGATCGTAGTTTCCGCATGGGAATGATGTGGTTCATCTTCTCCGAGGTGATGTTCTTCGCCGCGTTCTTCGGCGCGCTGTTCTATGCGCGCATGCTGTCGGTGCCGTGGCTCGGGGGCGAGGGTGTCAAGGTGTTCAGCAACTTCATTCTCTGGCCGCAGTTCGAGGCCGTCTGGCCGACCAACGGCCCGGGGCACGTCGGCGGCCGGGCCGACTCTACCTTCGGCACCATTCCCGCGATCGGCGTACCTGCGCTGAACACCGCGATCCTGCTCACCAGCGGACTCACGGTCACCTTCGCCCACCTCGCGCTGCGCGCCGGCCGGCGTGGCCGGCTGGCACTGTTCCTGGCGCTCACCTTCCTCCTCGGGTTTACTTTCGTCGGCCTGCAGGCCCGCGAGTACGGCGAGGCCTACCGGGAGCTCGGCCTGCGGCTCTCGACCGGCATCTACGGCTCGACGTTCTTCATGCTCACCGGCTTCCACGGCCTGCACGTGACGCTGGGCGCGATCATGCTCACGGTCATATGGCTGCGGGTGTTGCGCGGGCACTTCAGCGCCGACCGGCACTTCGCGTTCGAGGCGGTCGCATGGTACTGGCACTTCGTCGACTGGGTGTGGCTCGCCCTGTTCATCTTCGTCTACTGGCTGTAGAAGAGCCCGCACCTTGCGGCAGGCACCGGCAGGCGTGACGCAACTTCTACGGGTGCGGGGCGCTGCCGGACTGCAGGCCGTGGGGCGAGATCAGCCCCAGGTACCAGGCCAGCATCAACAGCGCAAACAGCACCAGCGACACGGTGATGCGAATGGTCAGGGCGCGCGCCATCTTGCGCGAATCGTCGGCGCCGCCGCGCGACAGATGAAACAGCCCGAGGCCGAGGCTCGCGACGATCCCCGCGAGACTCGCCCCGATCAGCAGCCAGACGAGCGCTCCCATGGGGCGCAGTGTATCGCCGGGGTGCTGCGGAGCAATGACCGATGTCGCGGGGCTTGAGGCTCGGGGGGCGCGTGTTCGCCCCGTCGGCCGGCTTCACGGTCCTCACCCTGCTGCTGTGCGCGCTGCTCCTGCGCCTGGGTGTGTGGCAGTGGCACAAGGGCATCCAGCGCCAGGAAGAGTGGACGCGCTTCGCGCGCGGCGCGGACCAGGTGATCGCGCTCGGCGCACGCGCCGTGAGCGCTGTGCCGCTGTTCCAGCGCGTGTCGGTGACCGGGCGGCTGGATGGCGCGCGCCAGTTCCTGCTCGACAACCGCAGCTATCGCGGGCGCGCCGGGTACGAAGTGCTGACGCCGCTCACGCGCGCCGACGCTGCCGTGCTGCTCATCGATCGCGGCTGGGTGCCGTTCACGGGCACCCGGGCGCGCCTGCCGGACATCGCCTTCGAGGCCGCCGCCCCCGTGACCTTGAGCGGCCGCATCGCCGAGCTTCCGAGCCCGGGGCTCGCCAGTGGCCGCTCCGCCCCCGAGGCGCGCGCTGCGTGGCCCAAGGTCACCAGTTACCCGAGCCTCGCCGAGCTGTCCGCCGCGCTCGGCGCGCCGCTCGCGGCGCGCATCGTGCTGCTCGACCCGCAGGCCCGGTTCGGCTACGTGCGCGACTGGCAGCCCCCCGGCATGGCGCCGCTGCGCCATCTCGCCTACGCCATCCAGTGGTGGAGCTTCGCGGTGCTGGCGCTCGTCGTGTGGGCGATCATGAGCACGCGCAGAAACCACGCCGCCGCGAGCGGATGAACAGCCCCGCGAGAGCGCTGCGCGCGCGCAACCTGCGCACCCTGGCGGGGCTCGCGGCGCTGTTCCTGCTGCCGCTCGTGGTGGCGTTCTTCACCTACTACGGCAGCCCCTGGCGCCCGGCGCGGCGCGTCAACCACGGCGTGCTGATCACGCCGGCGCGGCCGCTGCCACCGGTGAGGCTGCCGGAGCGCCGTGGCGCAGCGGCGGCGCACGGCACGCCGTTGCGCGGCACGTGGTCGCTGGTGTACGTCGGCAACGGCGCCTGCGACGGCGCCTGCCGCCAGGCCCTGTGGGTGATGCGCCAGACGCGCCTCGCGCTCAACAACGACATGACGCGCGTGCAGCGGGTGTTCCTCGTCAGCGCCGAGTGCTGTGCCGGCGAGCTCCTCGGGCGCGAGCAGGCCGGCCTCGAGATCCTGGACGCGGCGGGCCCGGCCGGCGCGGCGCTGCTGCGCGAGTTTCCCTCCCCGGGGCGCGCGCATTCGCTGTTCGTGGTCGATCCGCTCGGCAACCTCATGATGAGCTACGATGCGCGCCGGGATCCTCACGGGCTGCTCGAGGACCTGAAGAAGCTGCTGAAGCTGTCGCACATCGGCTGAGGTCGCGAGAGTTCCTTGCCAACCATGCCGGTTGCCCTCTGGATGCGTCGCCTGGCCGTTGCAGGCGTGCTGCTGTGCTTCATCGTCGTGGTGCTCGGCGCCTACGTGCGCCTGACCGCTGCCGGGCTCGGCTGCCCCGACTGGCCCGGCTGCTACGGCCACCTCACACCACCGGGCGCCGAGCACAGCCCCGCTGCGCAAGCCGCGTATGGCGGGCGGCCGCTCGGGCTCGGCAAGGCGTGGCGCGAGATGGTCCACCGTTATGCGGCCGGAGCCCTCGGGGTGGTGATCTTGAGCCTCACCGCGCTCGCGATCAGCGCGCGCCGCCGGCGCCCGGTGAGCCTGCCGTTCGCGCTGGCCCTCTTCGCGACCCTGATCGTGCAGGCGCTGCTCGGGATGCTGACCGTCACCTGGCAGCTAAAGCCCCTCATCGTGACGCTGCACCTGCTGTTCGGCATGACCACGCTCGGCCTCTTGTGGTGGCTGATGCTGTCCTTGCCGCGCAGCTCCTGGGGGGCTACCGCGCTCAAGAGCGCCCGCCGCGCGATCAGCGGCGGGGGCGCCTCGCCGATTGCGAACGCCCGTCAGCTCGCGCTCGCGGGTCTCGCCGCGCTCGGCGTGCAGATGGCGCTCGGCGGCTGGACCAGCAGCAATTACGCCGCCCTCGCCTGCCCGGATTTTCCGACCTGCCAGGGCGTGTGGTGGCCGCACGGGGATTACCACAACGCCTTCGTGCTGTGGCGCGGTCTCGACGTCGACTATGAAGGCGGCGTGCTGGCAACCCCCGCGCGCGTCGCCATTCATCTCACCCACCGGCTGGGCGCGCTGGTGGCGGCGGTGGCCCTGACGCTCGCGGCGCTGTTCGTGTTGCGGCGCCGCGGGCCGTCGGGGGCGCGCCTGCGCGCCTGGGCGCTGCTCGGGGCGCTCGGCCTGCAGCTGCTCATCGGCATAGCCATGGTGCTCAAGGCCTTCCCGCTGTGGCTGGCCACGGCGCACACCGCCGGCGCGGCGCTGCTGCTGCTCGCCACGCTGGCGCTGCTGCGATGCCTGAGCACCCGGTAACGCGGCGCCCGGCAGCGCCGCGCCGCGATCTGCTAGGCTGCGCATCCCGTGGCGACGACATCGGAATATGCACCCGTAGCGCCGCCACTGTGGCGCCGCTACCTCGAGTTGACGAAGCCCAGGGTCGTCGCGCTCGTCAGCTTCACCGCCATCGTCGGGACGCTGCTCGCCAGCCCCGGGGCGCCGCCGCTGGGCGCGCTGGTGTGGGGAAATCTCGGCATCGCGCTCGCCGCCGCCTGCGCCGCCACCCTCAATCAGGTGCTCGACCGGCGCATCGATGAGCAGATGGCGCGCACGCGCGCGCGGCCGCTGCCGAGCGGGCAGCTGACCGAGCCCCAGGCGCTGCTGTTCGCGGCCGTGCTGGGCGTCGCCGCCATGGCGATCCTCGTCTTGCTGGTGAACCTGCTGACCGCCGCGCTGACCTTCCTGTCCCTCATCGGCTACGCGGTCATCTACACCGTGTGGCTGAAGCGCGCGACCTCGCAGAACATCGTCATCGGCGGCGCGGCGGGGGCGGCGCCGCCGGTGCTGGGGTGGGCGGCCGTCACCAACGGCATCGACCCGAATGCGCTGCTGCTGTTTCTCATCATCTTCGCGTGGACGCCGCCGCACTTCTGGGCGCTGGCGATCGCGCGCCGCGATGAATACGCGCGCGCCGGCATTCCGATGCTGCCGGTGACGCACGGCCTCGCCTACACGCGGCTGCAGGTACTGCTGTACACCGTGCTGCTCGTGCTCGTGACGCTGATGCCATTCCTCACCCGCATGAGCGGCCTGATCTACCTCGCCGCCGCGCTGGCGCTGAACGCCGGGTTCCTGTACTACGCGCTGGCGCTCAAGATCACCGCGCGCGAGGGGCTGCCGATGCGCGTGTTCCGCTTCTCGGTGACCTATCTCATGTGGCTGTTCGCGGCGCTGCTGGTGGATCACTACCTGCCGGCGATGCGCGGCGGCGGGCCGTGAGCGGCGCGCGATGCTCAGGCGCGCTCGGACGCGCGCTGCAGCATCATCCGCCAGGAATAGACGATCTGGTCCTTCAGCAGCAGCACGCCGGCGGTGCGGTAGGTGTCGGCGTCGATCTGGCCCAGGTGCTCCGCGCCGTGATAGCCCGAGGACTCGCAGGCGTACACCGACAGGATCGACTCGCCGATGACCGCGAACCGGCCCAGCAGCGTACCGAAGGTCGCGTCCTCGAAGCGCCATTTCATGCTGGCGCCGTCCGGGCCGGGGGGCTCGATCCAGTACGCGTGCACGAATTCCGCCGGCGGCGAGCCCAGCACCTTGAGCGTGCCCGACAGCAGCCAGCACTCCGCGCGATGCGCGATCTCGGTGCGGCCGATCGCCTCCAGCGGCACCCCGTCGGCGCGCCACAGCGTTCCCTTCGCCGTCCATACCGCCGGTTGGAACAGAAAGGTGTGCGCCATGGGTGCATTATGGCGCGCACGGCAGGTTTGGGGGTACGTTGCGCGTTAGCGACACCCGGAGGCGCCTCATGTTGACGGAACGTATCTGGTCGGGAAACAGCCTGCGCAACTTCCACTATCTGATCGCCTGTGCCGAGAGCGGCGAGGCGCTCGCCGTCGATCCGCTCGAGTGGCGGCTGTGCCTGGAGGCGGCGCGCAAGCGCGGCTGGGAGATCACGCAGATCCTCAACACCCACGAGCACACCGACCACACCGGCGGCAATGCCGGTCTGAAGGCGGCCACCCACGCGAAGGTCGCGGCGCACGCGGCCGCCGCCGCGCGCATCGGCGGCGTGGATCGGGGCCTCGCCAGGGGCGACGTCATCAAGGTCGGGCGCACCGTGGAGCTGGAATGCCTCGACACCCCGGGGCACACGCTCTCGCACATCTGCCTGCTGTCGCGCACGCAGGAGCCGGCGCTGTTCTGCGGCGACACGCTGTTCAACGCCGGCGCCGGCAACTGTTTCAACGGCGGGGACCCGGAGAAGCTGTACGACAGCTTCGTCACACAGCTCGCGCGCCTGCCGGACGAGACGCGCGTGTTCCCCGGCCACGAGTACCTGGCGCGCAACCTCGAGTTCACGCTCGATCGCGAGCCCACCAACCAGGACGCGGCGCAGCTGCTCGGGCAGGCGCGCCATCATGACCCGGCCGCGGCGCTGGTGACCACGCTCGCTCAGGAGAAGCGCATCAACACGTTCTTCCGGCTGCAGAATCCCGCGGTCATAGCGCGGCTGCGGGAAGCTTTTCCCGACATCGGCGAGCGTCCCGATGCGCGCACCGTGTTCGTGAAGCTGCGCGAGTTGCGCAATCGCTGGTGAGCGCGTGCGCGCCGTCGCAGCAATCCTGATCACGGCAGCGCTGGCGTCGGGCGGCTGCGAGCCACGGCGCGACGCCGCGGGCGCCGCGCCGTCCGCCCTGAGCCCGGCGGCGCGCAGCGCCGTGAACGACGCGGTGCGGCAGTTCGCCCAGGACGTCGCGCACGGCGTGACGCGCGAGGGACCGGCCGCCTGGCACCGTTACTTCTCCCCGAGCCCCTCCTTCTTCATGGCCTCCGACGGGCAACTGGTGTTCTCGAGCGCCGCCTCCGCGGCGCGCGGCGTCGACGACCTCACGCGCTCGCTCAGGTCCATCGAGCTGCGCTGGGGCGACGATCTGCGCGTCGACCCGCTGACGCCCGATCTGGCGGTGATGGCGAGCTCGTGGTCCGAGCTGCGCGTGGCCGCCGACGGCGGCCGGGCCACGGACCGCGGCTACTTCACCGCCGTGGCGGAACGGCGCGACGGCCGCTGGAAATTCCGCAACGCCCACTGGTCGGTCGCGGCGCCGGCGCCGAAGGCGCCGTCAGCGGGCCGGTGAAGGAACGCCGATCGGCGGGGCGCCGCCGCGCGGGCGGTTGCCCGCTGCGCCGCGTACGCTGCAGCATAGGGCCCTTGAGGAGGACCGTTTATGCGCATCGCTCTTCGGGTGCTGACAGGCTTGCTGCTGGCGGGCGGAATGGCCACGGGCTGGGCGAACGGCGGCGGCGGGATGCCCTCACCGCCGCCCATGCCCCGCGAGCAGACGCCGCAACAGAAGGCGCGCGACGCCTACAACGACGGCGTGCACGACGTGAAGAAGGCCGACAAGGCGCAGGCGGCCGCCGCGGAGGCGACCGATGCCGGCAAGAAGGACAAGGCCGCACACGAGGCCCGGGACCGGTATACGCAAGCGCTGCGGAAGTTCCAGGAGGCGACGGGGCTGGACCCCCAGCTTCCCGAGGCCTGGAACTACGTGGGCTACACGAGCCGCAAGCTCGGCCACTACGAGGAAGCGCTCGCGGCCTACGACAGGGCGCTCACTCTCAAGCCTGGTTACGCGGATGCGCTCGAGTATCGCGGCGAGGCGTATCTCGCGCTCAATCGCATCCCCGACGCACAGCAGGCCTACCTCGACCTGTACGCGGGTAACCGCGCGCTGGCGGGTAAACTCCTCACGGCCATGAAGAACTGGGTGGCGGACCAGCGCGCCACCGCCGCCGGCAGCAATGCCACCAGCCTGGACGAGCTCGACAGGTGGATCCGGGAGCGAGCGCAGATCGCGGGCCAGACCGCGGCGCTGACGCGCGCCGGCACGGCGGCCAGCTGGCGCTGAGGCGCGCGCGGGTAAGCCTGCCGGCAGCGGCGCTCCTGCTGCTCGCCGCCGCGTGGCCGCTGGCGGCCGAAGAGTATGCCTGGCACCTGCCGCGCGGTTTCCCGACGCCCGCGGTGCCGCCTGACAATCCCATGTCGCAGGCCAAGGCGGCGCTCGGTGAGCGGCTGTTCTTCGAGCCCCGCCTGTCGCTGACCGGCCGGTACAGCTGCTCGAGCTGTCACGAGCCGGCGCACTCCTTCGCGCAGGATCGGCCGGTCGCGATCGGCGCCAGCGGCGAGGCGTTGCCGCACAACGCCATGGCGCTGGTCAACGTCGCTTACAACATCAGCTTCGGCTGGAGCAGGCCCCGGGTGCGCTCCCTCGAGGCGCAGATGCTCGAGCCGCTGTTGAACGCGCACCCCGTGGAGCTCGGACTCAAGGGGCGCGAGGCCGGGGTGTGCGCGCAGCTGGCGGCGGATCGGGCGTACGCCGGCGACTTCGCCGCCGCTTTCCCCGCCGATCCCGCGCCGGTGACTTTCGAGCATCTGGTCAAGGCCATCGCGAGCTTCGAGCGCACGCTGATCTCCGGCGGCTCGCCCTTCGATCGCTACGTGTTCAATGGCGAGCACGAGGCGCTGTCGGGGCAAGCCAAACGCGGCATGGCTCTGTTCTTCTCGAAACGGGCGGGCTGCTCGGGATGTCACTCGGGATTCAACTTCTCGGGCAACTGGCGCGACGCGCAGGGTGAGACGGGGCCTGCGAGCTTCGCGCGCAACGGCACGAGCGCACGAGCGATGCGGGTGCCGACCCTGCGCAACGTGGCCCTCACCGCCCCCTACATGCACGACGGGCGCTTCGCGAGCCTCACCGCGGTGCTCGATCACTATTCGTCCGTGGCGAGGCAGGCCGTGCGTGCCGATCCGCGTCTGCCGCGCGTGCCGTTTTCCAGTGCCGAACGCAGCGCGCTCATCGCGTTTCTGGACAGTCTCACCGATGAGTCGTTTGTCGGGCGCTTCACCGGCGCCGCAACCGCACCTTTAGAAGAACGTCTCAAGAAGAGCGTCTCAGTGATCGCGCCGCGGGCTACGGCTCGCCCTTGAGGTACTTCCCCATCCAGTCGAGGTAACGCCGGGAGCGATCCACCAGGAAGCTCGGTCGCGTGAGCACGTGGTACTCGCGGGATAGACGATGAGTTGCGATACGCTAGGGCCCATGACATCGGATTTCTACCTGCGCAGCTTCCAGATCGCGACCGCGGCGATCCTCGGCTACCTGCTGTTGCGGGTCCTCGACCCCTTGAGCGGCATGCTCGGGTGGGCGGCGGTGCTGGCGTTCATCCTGCACCCCCTGCACGAGCGGCTCACGCGGCGCTTCAAGGGCCGGCGCGCGCTCTCCGCCGGCATCCTCACCGCGCTCACGCCCTTCCTGGTGCTGGCGCCGCTGTCGGTGCTGGCGGGCGCGTTCGTCGGCCAGGTGACGCGGCTGATCGAGTATCTGCGCGGCCACAGCTTCCTGTCCTTCCCCGAGCTGGTCGAGCGCCTGTCGGGCTATCCGCTCCTCGGCGGCGCGGTCGGCTGGGTGCGCGAGAACGCGGTGGTCAGCGCCGCGCAGCTGCAGGGCTGGATGAGCGGCGGCCTGCAGACGCTGCTCAAAAGCGCCGCCTCCATGGGAGGGAGCGTTGCGCTCGGCGCGATCGGCACCCTGGTCGGCTTCTTCATGATGCTGTTCATGCTGTTCTTCTTCCTGCGCGATGGGCGTGCGATGCTCGATGGGCTGACGCGCCTCGTGCCGGTGGAACACGAGCGGCGCGCGCGGCTGCTGAAATACCTGGCCGACGTGACACGCGCGGTGGTGTTCGGCTCCACCGTGACCGCCCTCATCCAGGGAATGTTCGTCGGCGTGGGTTTCGCCCTGGTGGGCCTGCCCTCGCCGGTGGTGTTCGGCGTGCTCGGCACGGTGGCCGCTTTCCTGCCGGCCGGCGCCGGCGCCGTGCTGATTCCGGCGGTGCTGTATCTCGCCTTCAGCGGGCGCTGGGGCGCCGCGATCTTCCTCGCCTGCTGGACCGCGGCCATGTGGATCGGGGAGAACATCCTGCGGCCGCTCCTCACCGCGCACCAGGCCGAAGTGTCGACGCTGGCGATTTTCGTGGGCGCCATCGGCGGCGCCGCCGCCTTCGGCATCCTGGGACTGGTGATCGGACCGGTGTTGCTGAGCTTCGTCGTGGCGCTGGTGCGCTTCGCGCAGGAGCGTTGAAGCACCGGGAGCCTGAGCTTTCTGCGTTTCCCGTAGAATGCGCCCGCCATGGATGTCTCTCCGATCCTCGCTCCCCTGAACGAGGCGCAGCGCGCCGCCGTCACGGCCCCCTTGGGTCCGGTGCTGGTGCTGGCCGGGGCGGGCAGCGGCAAGACCCGCGTGCTGACGCACCGCATCGCCTGGGTGATCCAGGCCGAGGGCGCCTCCCCGCACGGGATCCTGGCGGTGACCTTCACCAACAAGGCCGCAGGCGAGATGCGCGCGCGCGTCGAGCGGCTGCTCGGGGTGCCGAGCGGCGCCTTGTGGATCGGCACTTTTCACGGCATCGCGCACCGGCTGCTGCGGTTGCACTGGCGCGAGGCGAACCTGGTGCAGGGATTTCAGATCCTCGACTCCGAGGATCAGCAGCGCCTCATCAAGAAGGTCATCCGGGCGGCGGAGCTCGACGATACGCGCTGGGTGCCGCGCGAGGTGCAGTGGTTCATCAACTCCAACAAGGACGAAGGCCGCCGCCCGCAGCACCTGAAGGAGGCGAACGACCCCACCCGCAGCCAGCTCATCAGGCTGTACGCGGCGTACGAGGCCGCCTGCGCCCGCACCGGCGTGGTGGACTTCGCGGAGCTGCTGCTGCGCGCCTTCGAGCTGTGGCGCGACAACCCCTCGCTGCTTTCGCACTACCGGCGGCGCTTCCAGCACGTACTGGTCGATGAGTTCCAGGACACCAACGCCATCCAGTACGAGTGGATCAAGCAGCTCGCCGCGCCTGGGCCGATGACACCGCCAGGGCAGCACGCGGCATCGGCCCCCTCGGCCGCTGCGGCGGCTGCGAGCTTCCCGTTTGTGGTGGGGGACGACGATCAGTGCCTTGCAGCGGGCACCCTGGTCACGCTGGCGGACGGGTCGCAGCGGCCCATCGAGGCCGTCTCGAGCGGTGATCTGGTGATGTCGAGCTATGGCAGCGGCGCGTTGCGACCCGCGAAGGTTACCGAGCGGCTTGCCCGCGAGCGCAGCGGACGCATGCTCACGCTGTATATGCGCTCCGGACGGTCAATTTGCTCTACACCGGAGCACACTCACTTTGCCGGCTATCTTCTCGGCGAGACTCCCCAGACGTACTTTCTGTACCTCATGCACAAGGAAAGGGTGGGCTGGCGCCTCGGCACTTCGCAGGTCTATACGAACGGCCAAGAGAAACCCATGGTGAGTTTCAAGCAGCGCTCGGCACAAGAACACGCCGACGGCACGTGGATCATTCGTACTCACTCAACCGAGAACGACGCCAGGCTTGACGAAATGCTGACGTCGCTGCGGTACGGGTTGCCGACGTTGCCTTTTTCACCTCGCAAGGGCAAAGCGGTCAATGGACTCGTGCACGACGCGAAATATATCTCGCACTTATTCCAATCTTTGGACACGGATTCCGCGGCTCTGAGACTCCTGGAGGACGTAGGGTTAGACCCCGAGCAGCCGCACTATCGACCACGAGGTCGAAATTCCAACCGACACAACATCGTGATCACCTTGTGTGCAGACCGTCGGGGCGCAAGCCCCATGCATCGAATCTCGGTTGCGGGGGCCTGCGCGACCGTGCGCGGGATCCTCGAAGCGCAGGGTCTCAGTGTGCGTGCGGCCAAGCACAACCACAGGAGCTGGCGGTTCGAAACGGTGCGCAAGGACTTTGGCGAGCTGATGACGATCGCGAGGCGCATCCGCGATGAGCTCGACGCGCAACTGGTGCTGCAAGGGCTCATGTACAAGCGCTCGCTGCCCTTCGTCACGGCTTCGGCTATCCGACCCGGCATGGTGGTCGCGACCGACGCGAACAGCTTCGACGTCGTGGAGCGCATCGAGGCGCAGCCATACACGGGCGAGGTCTATGATCTCAACATCGAGCGCACGCATAACTTCATTGCTGGCGGCGTGATCACGCACAACTCGATTTACCGCTTCCGGGGCGCAAGCGCCCGGCACCTCGAGCAGTTCCGCCGCGACTACCCTGCGGCGCAGTTGTTCCGCCTCGAGCAGAACTACCGCTCCACCGGCACCATCCTGGAAGCAGCCAACGGGCTCATCGCCCACAACGCCGGCCGCCTGGGCAAGAAACTCTGGACCAGCGGCGCGCGCGGCGAGCCGATCCGCCTCTACACCGCCTTCAACGAGCGCGACGAGGCGGAGTTCGTCACGCACCGTATCCGCGAGTGGGTGGCGCGCGGCGGGCAGCGGCGCGAGCTCGCCATCCTGTACCGCTCCAATGCCCAGTCGCGCGTCTTCGAAGAGGCGTTTCTGTCGGCGCGCGTGCCGTACCGGGTGTACGGCGGCCTGCGGTTCTTCGAGCGCGCGGAGATCAAGGACGCGCTCGCCTACCTGCGGCTCATTGCCAACCGTAACGACGACGCCTCCTTCGAGCGCGTGGTGAACCTGCCGACGCGCGGCGTCGGTGCGAAGAGCCTCGAGGTCCTGCGCGGGCACGCCCGCGGAGCCGGCTGCTCGCTGTGGCAGGCGGCCGCGGCCGGCAGCGGCGGCGCCCTGGGCGCCAAGGCGGGGGGTGCCATCCACGGCTTCCTGGCGCTCATCGAGCGCCTCGCGCTCGAGAGCCGCGGGCTCGCGCTGCACGAGCAGGTCGATCAGGTGTTGAGGGCGAGCGGCCTCATCGAGCACTACCGCCGCGAGAAGGCCGAGCGCGGCGAAGCGCGCGTCGAGAACCTCGATGAGCTGGTGAGCGCGGCGCGCGGCTTCACGCCCGAGGGCGCGGAGCTACCGCCGCTGGAAGCGTTCCTGGCGCACGCCGCGCTCGAGTCCGGCGAAGGCCAGGCGCAGGAGTGGGAGGACTGTGTGCAGATGATGACGCTGCACAGCGCCAAGGGGCTGGAGTTCCCGGTGGTGTTCCTGTGCGGCATGGAGGAAGGGCTGTTCCCGCATCAGCGCTCGCTCACCGACCTCGACGGCCTGGAGGAAGAGCGCCGGCTGTGTTATGTCGGCATGACACGCGCCATGCAGCAGTTGTATCTCTCCTGGGCCGAGCAGCGGCGACTGCACGGCGTGGACAGCTACGGCCAAGCGTCGCGCTTCGTGCGCGAGATCCCGGAGGAGCTGCTGCAAGAGGTGCGCCCGCGCGTGGGCGTGGCGTTGCCTGCGGCGGTGGGGCGCTTTCGCTTCGAGGAGCCGGCGGTGGCCGGCGTGCGGCTCGGGGCGCGGGTGCGGCACGGCAAGTTCGGCGAGGGCGTGATCCTCAACGTCGAGGGCAACGGCGCGCAGGCGCGTGTGCAGGTGAGCTTCGAGCGCCAGGGCACCAAATGGCTGATGGTGCAGTACGCGAATCTCGAGCCGTTGTAGGTCAGCATGAAGATCCTCATCCTGGGCGCCGGTCAGGTGGGTCGCACCGCCGCCGACCACCTGTCGCGCGAAGAGGCCAACGAGGTCACGGTGGTGGACCTGAACGAGGAGGTGCTGCGCGATCTGCAGGACCGGCTGGACGTGCGTACCGTGGCCGGCAACGCCGCCCACCCGACGGTGCTCGAGAGCGCGGGCGCCGCCGAGGCCGACATCATCGTCGCGCTCACCTCCAGCGACGAAGTCAACATGATGGCCTGCGAAGTGGCGTTCACGCTGTTTCGCACCCCGACCAAGATCGCGCGCATCCGCGCGGCCGATTACACCAGCCGCGCGGCGCTGTTCGGCGCCGAGGGCCTGTCGGTCGATGTGTTCATCAACCCCGAGCAGCTGGTGACCGAATACGTCGAGCGTCTCATCTATCACCCCGGCACCCTGCAGGTGCTGGATTTCGCCGACGGCAAGGTGCGCCTGGTCGGGGTGCGGGCGCAGCGCGACGGCCTCTTGGTCGGTCAGAGCCTGCGCGAGCTGGCGCGCCACCTGCCCAAGGTGGAGGTGCGCGTGGTGGCCATCTACCGCGACGGCCGCGGCGTGGCGCCCGAGGGCGACACCCTCGTGCAGGAGGGGGATGAGATATTCTTCCTGGCCGCGCGCCACGACATCCGCCGCGTCATGAGCGAATTGCGCCACGCCGACGACCCGGCGCGGCGCATCGTCATCGCCGGCGGCGGCAACATCGGCCTGCGCCTCGCCACGACCCTCGAGCCGCACAACCAGGTGAAGATCATCGAGCGCGATGCGCGCCGGGCGCGCCGCATCGCCGAGCTCCTGGAAAACACCATCGTGCTGCACGGCGATGCCGCGGACGAAGAGCTGCTGATCGAGGAGAACATCGACAGCGCGGATGTGTTTGCGGCGTTGACCAACTCGGAGGAGGCCAACATCCTGTCGGCGATGCTCGCCAAGCGCTTGGGCGCCGCCAAGGCGATCGCCCTCATCAACAAGCCCTCGTATACCGAGCTGGTCGAGAGCAGCAGCATCGACATCGCCATCTCGCCACAGACCGTCACCATCGGCTCGCTGCTCGCCTACGTGCGCCGCGGCGACGTGGTACGCGTGCATGCCCTGAAGCGCGGCGCCGCCGAGGCGCTGGAGGCGATCGTGCACGGCGACGAGGGCAGCTCGCGGGTGGTCGGCAAGATGGTGGGGCAGATCCCGCTGCCCGAAGGCGCCTCCATCGGTGCGGTGGTGCGCGGCGAGGAGGTCATCATGGCGCACCACGACACACGGATAGCGGCCGACGACCATGTGATCCTGTTCCTCGCCGATCGCCGGCATCTCGAGGCGGTCGAGCGCCTGTTCCTGCGTTCGACCCGTTAGGAAACCCAGGCGGTGCTTGCGGTCGCGCACGTTCTGGGGTTGCTGCTGGCGACCTTCGCGCTCACCTACGCCCTGCCGGTCGGCTGTTCGCTGCTCATGGGCGACGGTCTGTGGCCGAAATTCCTGCTGGCCGCGGCGCTCACCGCCGGTTGCGGCCTGGTGCTGGCGGGCGCGACGCTGCGCTTCCGGCGGGGGCTGAAGGCGCGCGACGGATTCCTGCTGCTCACGCTCGGGTGGTTGCTGCTACCGGGCGCCGCGGCGCTGCCGCTGCTGCTCGCCCTGCCGGACCAGAGCTTCACCGGCGCGTTCTTCGAAGCGATGTCGGGGCTCACCACCACCGGCTCCACGGTATTGAACGGGCTCGATCAGCTGCCGCCGTCGCTGAATTTCTGGCGCCATTCACTGCACTGGTTCGGCGGGCTCGGCGTCATCGTCATGGCGCTCGCGGTGCTGCCGGTGCTCGGGGTGGGCGGCATGCAGCTGTACAAGGGGCAGGCGCCGGGGGCGGTGAAGCACGAGCGGCTGGCGCCGCGCATCACCGAGACCGCGAAATCGCTGTGGCTGGTGTATGCGCTCATCACCCTTGCTGGCATCGCGGCGCTGCGCATCGGCGGCATGTCGTGGTTCGACGCCATCTGCCATGCCTTCTCGGCGGTGGGGCTGGGCGGCTTTTCCACCCACGACCGCAGCATCGCGTACTTCGGCTCCCCGGCGATCGAGGCGGTGCTGATCGTGCTGATGCTGATCGCGTCGCTGAACTTCGGGCGTCACTTCATCGCGTTGCGGCGCCTGTCACTGGAGAGCTACCAGGTCGACCCGGAGTGCAAGGCGATGTTCGCGCTGCTGGCGGTGAGCGTGGTCGCGATCGCGGTGCTGCTCACCCGCAACGACGTGTATGCGGATTTCGCCACCGCGCTGCGCCACGCGGCGTTCAACGTCGTCTCCCAGGCCACCACCAGCGGCCTCACCACCCAGGACTATCAGCGCTGGCCGGTGTTCGCGCCCTACTGGATGCTGTTCCTGTCCTGCATCGTGTGCAGCACCGGCTCGACCGGAGGCGGCATCAAGATGTTCCGCACGCTGCTGCTGACGCGCCAGGCGGGCCGCGAGCTCAAGCTCCTCATTCATCCGGCCGCCATCGCGCCGGTGCGCATCGGCGGCCGGCCCATCCCGGACGACGTGGGGCACGCGGTGCTGGCGTTCATTTTCCTGTATTTCATGACCGTGGTGCTGCTCACCTTCGCCATGCTGCTGACCGGACTCGACTTCGACTCCTCCATGAGCGCGGTCCTCGCCTCGATCAACAACACCGCACACGGCTTCGGGCCGCCGGGCGCGGTGCACAACTTCCATGCGCTCACCGCCCAGCAGACCTGGATCTGCACGGCGGCGATGCTGCTCGGAAGACTCGAGATCTTCAGCGTGATCGTGCTGTTCAGGCCGGCATACTGGCGCAAGTAGCCTGAGCCGGCGAGGTGAGCGCGCCGGTGAGCGGCGCGGCCAGTGACTAACTGTGAATGTAACTCTCGAGCTGCTCGATCTGCTGCTGCTGCTCGGCGATGACCGCCTTCACCAGGTCGCCGATCGATACCATGCCGATGACGCGGCCGCCCTCGACCACCGGCAGATGGCGCACGCGCTTATCGGTGACCAGCTGCATGCACTGCTGCACCGAGGTATCGGGTGACACCGTGAGCACCGGGGAGCTCATGATGTCGCGCACCGGCGTGTCGCTGGAGGAGCGGCCGCGCAGGATCACCTTGCGGGCGTAGTCGCGCTCGGAGACGATGCCGGCGAGCGCCTCGCCCTTCATGACCAGCAGCGCCCCGATGTGATGCTCGGCCATGAGGCGGATTGCCTCCAGCACCGGAGCCTGGGGCCCCACTGAAAAAACCTGCCGACCCTTGCCCTCGAGCAACTGGCGCACGCTAGTCATGAGCATCTCCCGCAGGTTCGAGCCTAACGTGCCGTGGGGCTCACTTCCACCGTGAGCATGACGTCGGCGGTCACGTCCAGAGTCCCCGCCTCCACCGGTGTCGGTGCGGCCGCCGTCGCCAGCGCGCGCGCCGCCCCCATGTAGGCGCGCACCGGCACCACGCGCGGACTGTTCTCCTCGACGCTGAGCACGCGCACCACCTTCAGGCCCAGCGCCGCGGCGAGCACGTCGGCCTCGGCGCGCGCCCGGGTCGCCGCCTGGCGCAGCGCTTCGGCGCGCACCGCGTCCTGATCGCGCAGCGTGAACTGGATGCCCTGCACGTGATTGGCGCCGGCCTGCGTCGCGCTGTCGATGACCGTGCCGATCCTGGCGAGATCATCGAGCGTCACCTGCACCACGTTCAGCGCGCTGTAGCCGGTGATCGTCGGCTCCTCGCCCTGCGGGTGGTACTGGTAGGTTGGATTGAGCGTGTAGCTGATGGTCTTGAGAACCGCGGCACCCGTGGCCTTGCGCACCGCCGCCAGCACCGCGTCCACCTGGCGCGCGTTCTGCTCCGCCGCCTCCTGCGACTGCGCCGCCCGCGTGCTCACGCCGATGTCGATCTGCACGCGATCGGGCCGGGCGGTGACCTTGGCGTCCCCGGTGACGCGAATCGACGACACGGGCGAGGCCGGCGAGGGTTGTGCGCGCGCCGGCGCGACCGCCACGGCGCACGCCAGCATGACCGCGACCAGACAGCGCATGTTACCCAGAGCGCAGCCCATGGGCATATTCTACGCGTGCTTCGTGCGGCAGTTCATGGTTTGGGCAGGAGAAGCGCGCATGCTGATGCAGCGCGGTATACAACGGCGCATGGCAAGCGCGGAAATTCAGGTTGCACCCGATCGGTTCGAAGTCAGCTCCGGCGAAGCGCTGCTGGTAGCCGAGCTGCGCTCGGCGATCGCGGTGTGCGTGTACGACGCCGACGAGGAGGCCGGGGCGCTGTTGCACCTGCGCTGCATCGTCAGGCACTCCAAGCCCGCCGACGTCACCGACACGACGCTCGCCACCGAGCTGCTGCTGCTGCACCGCTGCCTCGAATCGCTGCGCGAGAGCGCGCCCGCGGCGCGCTGCCTGCAGGCGCGGATCGTGGTCCATCTCGCCGACACCCCGCAGGTGAACCCGGCCTGCGACATCGTCATCAAGCTGGTGCGCCATTACCTCGAGGACGCCGGCGTGCAGGTGCTGCCCGAAGACATCGCGGCGGGACCGGTGCGCACGCTGCGCTTCCGGCCGGCCATGGGGTGGGTGCACACGCGCGCCTGAGTGAGGCTGCGCATGCGACGCGCACGCGAAGCAGCGGTGCCGCCGGAGGTGCGCAGCGCTCTGGAACGCCTGCTGGGGACGGGCGTCGCCGAGGTCAGGGTGATCGAGCATTCCTGGTTCGTGCGCCTGCACGGCCGTGCGGTGGCGACCACGCGCCGGGGGCGCATCTACCTGCGCGGCAGCGGCGCCGACTTCTTCGCCAACCCGTGGCTGATGCTGCACGAGTACTGTCACGTCATCAGGCAGTGGCAGCCGGGCTCGCTCACCGCGGCACGCTACCTCATCGAATGCCTGCGCCGCGGCTACTGGGACAACCGCTTCGAAGTCGAGGCGCGCGCTTTTGCGGACCAGCACCTGGCCCAGCTGCACGCACTGCTGGCGCGCGCGCCGCCCCCACCGGCGGCCGTGCCTCACCCCAGCAGCGCCTCGCGCCGGTAGAGACCCCCGGCCACGCCGATCAGCAGCGCGCCCAGGGCGAGCGTCGCGCTGACCGACACCGCAAGATACGCCGCCGGCACCCGCTCATCGCGCAGCAGGCTCGTGATGAGGAAGTGCTGGCTGAGCGAGGGGACCGCCATCAGCGCGAGCGTCGGACGCAGGCCCATGACGGCTGCGAACACCAAGGGCAGCGTCGGCACGAGCAACACCAGTCCGAGCCAGGTCTGCGCCTCGCGGTAGCTGCGCGTGGAGGCGGCCACGATGGTCATGAGCGCAGCTCCCAGCGGCACCAGCGGCAGGCAGACCAGCACGACGGTGAGGCCGACGAGCGGGCCGAAATTGACGCTCATGCCGAAGCGCTCCAGCCCCGTGAAACGCAACATGATCGCGAATGCGGCCACGGTGAGGACCAGCGACAGTGTCATGTAGGCGCAGGTCGCGAGGATCTTGCCGAACATCAGAGCTTCGCGCCGCACCGGCACGGTGAGCAGCGGCTCGAGCGAGCCGCGCTCGCGCTCACCGGCGGTGGTGTCGATGGCGAGATACATGCCGCCCATCAGCATGGTGAGCAGGACGAGGTAGCTCAGGGTCCCGAGCGCCAGCACGGAACGGCTCGACGGCGTGGCGACATCGATGTCCTGCAGCGCGAGCGGGGACAGCACCAGGGGATCCACTCCGCGGGCCACCACCCGCAGCCGCGCGAGGAGTGAGGCGTACTGTCCCAGGAGTGCGGTCACCCGCGAGAGGGTGCCGGAGGCGCCCGGGTCGGAGGAGTCGGCGTACAGCAGGATGGGGGCGGGGGTGCCGCCGGTGAGGTGCGCGGCGAAGTCCGCGCTCACCGCCAGCACCATATCCTGCCGGTGCGCCTGCACCGCGGCGCGGGCCGCGGTGGCGTCGTAGTCCACGGACTCGACCCTCACCCCGTACTGGCGCAGGAAGCCGAGCAGGTTCGGAGCGCGCTCGCCGTGCGCCACCGCGAGCGTGATCGGGCGCTCGCCCTCCTCGGCGCCGCGTTCGATGCGCAGCGACAGGCCGCCGGCAAACAGCAACGGGCCCAGCAGGGGGCCCAGGATCAGCGCCGAGACGAGCGTGCGCCGCTCGCGCAGATTCTCGCGAAACTCCTTGCCAAACACGATGAGGATGGCGCGCACGGCTTCAGGTCGCGCCGCCGCCGGATGTCAGAGCAACGAAGGCCTCCTCGAGGCTCCCCGTGCCGGTGCGCGCGCGGATCGCCTCCGGGGTGCCGCTCGCGAGCACCGTGCCGTGCGCGATCACCACCACCTCGTCGCACAACGCGCTCACTTCCTGCATCACGTGGCTGGAGAGCAGCACGCAGTGCCCGGCCGCGCGCAGCGATCCGAGCAGGCGGCGCAGGGCGCGCACCGCGACGACGTCCAGCCCGTTGGTCGGCTCGTCCAGCACCAGGTTGCGCGGCCGGTGAACGAGCGCGCGGGCGAGCGCGGTCTTGACGCGCTCCCCCTGCGAGAAGCCCTTGGCGCGCCGGTCGGCGAATTCCTCCATCTCGAGCAGCCCCACGAGCTCGGCGGCGCGCTCGCGCGCCGCGGCGCGCCTGAGGCCGTGCAGCGCGCCGAAGTAGAGGATGTTCTCGCGCGCCGTGAGGTTCGGATAGATGCCGGCGCCGTGCGCCAGCACGCCGAGGCACCGGGCGGCTTGCAGGGGCGAGCGCAGCGCGCTGTGCCCGTCGATGAGCGCATCGCCCCCATCGGGCTTGAGCACCGTGTACAGCATGCGCAGCGTGGTGGACTTGCCGGCGCCGTTGGGCCCGAGGAGCCCGGTGATGCGGCCGTCGGCGGCGCGCAGGCTCACGTCACGCACGGCCGTCAGCGCGCCGAAGTGCTTGTGGAGGTGAGTGGCCTCGATCACGTGCGCTTGAAGGTGTGCGCGCGCCTCACGGCGGCGGACCGTTCAGCGAGGTGAAGAACGGCAGCGGACGCGCGCGGCGCGTGCAGGCGACCTCGAGCGCCACCACCGAGGCGCGGGCGAGAAACTGCGCCAGCACGCGGTCCATGCACGGGGCGGTCAGCTGGCCGTGGCCGAAGCCCTCGAGCACGATCGAGAGGCCGTGCGGGAAGGCGCGCGCCGCCAGCTGCGCGAACGCGGGCGGTGTGACCGGATCGTCGCTCCCCGACAGCAGCAACGCGGGCGCGTCACTCTGCAGCGGCGCGTGCAGGTCCGCATCGACCGGTCCGTGCGGCCAGATGCGGCACACGGTCTCGAGCCCGTCGAGCTGCAGCGTGCCGAGGAAGGTGTCGGCGAGGCGCGCGCGGTCGATGGCACCCAGGTCATAGAAGGGCACGTCCTCGGCGCACACCACGCTGTTGTGCATGCCGGTGGCGAGCGCTTCGCCGTAGCCGCGCTCGATGAGCAGGAACTGCGCGGCGAGGGGTACGTAGTCCTGGTGCGCGGCGGCCGCATCGAGCAGCAGCGGCAGGAGTGCGGCGTATTCCGCGGTGTAACTGGCGAGGCGCAGCACCGTCGCCAGGTGCGCGCTGCCGAAGCTCAAACGCGTCGGCTCACCGGTGGACGGATCGGCGAGCGTCACGGGCACCGCATGGCTCCTGAGCGCCGAGCGCACGCTCAGGTAGCTGCGCGCGGGATCGCCGTAGCGGGCGCGGCAGGCGGGCTCGCCGGCGCAGCGCGCGAGGATGTCGAGCAGCACGCGCTCCGCATCGCTCGCCGTGGCCGGCCCGAGCACTACGGGCGCCGGCACGACGCCATCGAGAATCAGCGCGCGCACGCGCTGCGGGAAGCGGCGCAGGTAGTGCTGCGCGACCCGCGTGCCGTAGGAGGTGCCGTACAGGTCGATGCGCCCGACGCCCAAGGCCGCGCGCACGCGCTCCAGGTCCTGCACGGCGAGACTGGTGGTGTAGTACCCAACCTCGGCGCGCGCACTGAGCCGGGTGAGGCAGCCGCGCGTGTCGGCGGCGATCTCGGCCTCGCTCGCGCGGTACAGCCGCTGCGCGTCCGCTTCGCAATCGAGGCGGTTCGATGCTCCGGTGCCGCGCTGGTCGATGAGGACGATGTCGCGCTCGCGGTGAATGCGCGCGAAAGCGCCCGCCACGGTGGCATAGAACGCGCCGGCCGCCGCTCCCGGGCCGCCGGCCAGGATGAAGAGCGCGTCGGGTTGCTTGCGCCGGCTGATCGCCGGCACGCGCGCCACGTGCAGGGGAATGTGCCGGCCCGCCGGATCCTGTGGATTCTCCGGCACCGACAGCACGCCGCACTCGGCCGCCACGACGGTGAGTCGCAGCGGGTGCTCGAGCTCGCACGCCGAGAGCGTAAGGCCCGGCGCGCTCGCAGCCGCGGCCACCGTGCCGGCGGTGAGGCCCAGCGCGAGCAGCGCGCCCGCGCCCATGGCCCTACGGGCGATGCGCATACGGTGACAGCATAAGGCAAGCCGTGGGCTTGTTCGTGGGGTTTGCGGCCCTACAATACGCGTCCCGCGTCGCCGTCACCCGTGCATGCCATGAGTCCCCAGCAGCCATTCGCCTACGACGTCATCGTCATCGGCGGCGGTCATGCCGGCACCGAGGCGGCCCTCGCCGCCGCACGCATGGGAGCGCGCACGCTGCTGCTGACTCAGAGCATCGAGACCCTGGGCCAGATGAGTTGCAATCCGGCCATCGGCGGCATCGGCAAGGGACACCTGGTGCGCGAGATCGACGCGCTGGGCGGCGCCATGGCCCGGGCGGCTGACCGCGCCGGCATCCAGTTCCGCACGCTCAATGCCAGCAAGGGCCCGGCGGTGCGCGCGACCCGCGCCCAGGCCGACCGGCAGCTCTACAAGCAGGCCATCCGCACCCTGCTCGAGAATCAGCCGAACCTCGCGCTCTTCCAACAGGAGGTGGCCGACCTCATCGTGGAGCGCGGCCGGGTGCACGGTGTGCTCACGGTCACGGGCATCCGGTTCGAAGCCCCTGCGGTGGTGCTGACCGTGGGCACGTTCCTCGCCGGGCGCATGCACGTCGGCCTCGTCAACTACCCCGGCGGACGGGCCGGTGATGCACCCTCCAACCGACTCGCGGCGCGGCTGCGCGAGCTCGCCCTGCGCGTGGGGAGACTGAAGACCGGGACTCCACCGCGGATCGACGGCCGCACCCTCCATTGGTCCGTCATGGCGGCTCAGCCGGGGGATGACCCCACGCCTGTGTTTTCGTTCCTCGGGCGCGCTAGTGAGCATCCAAAACAAGTAGATTGCTTCATTACAAAGACAAACGAGCGGACGCACGACATCATCCGAGCGGCCACCGACCGCTCCCCGATGTTCACCGGGGTCATCGAGGGCGTCGGCCCGCGCTACTGTCCCTCGGTCGAGGACAAGGTGGTCCGCTTCGCGGACAAGCCGTCGCACCAGATCTTCGTCGAGCCCGAGGGACTGAACACTCACGAGGTCTACCCGAACGGGATCTCCACCAGCCTGCCCTTCGACGTGCAGTGCGAGTTCGTGCGCACCATCCGCGGCTTCGAGAACGCGCACCTCACCCGGCCCGGCTATGCCATCGAGTACGACTTCTTCGACCCGCGCGAGCTCAAGGCCTCGCTCGAGACTCGCGCGCTCGCCGGCCTGTACTTCGCCGGCCAGATCAACGGCACCACCGGCTACGAGGAGGCCGCCGCGCAGGGCCTCATCGCCGGCATCAATGCGGCGCTCGCCGTGAGGGATCGCGAGCCCTGGGTACCGAAGCGCAGCGAGGCCTACCTCGGAGTGCTCATCGATGACCTGGTGACGCGCGGCACGCGCGAGCCGTATCGCATGTTCACCAGCCGCGCCGAGCACCGACTGCTGCTGCGCGAGGACAACGCGGACCTGCGCCTCACGCCCACGGGCCGCGCACTCGGGCTCGTCGACGATGAGCGCTGGGCGCTGCTGGAGGCGAAGCGGCGGGTGTCCGATCTCGAGGTCGCGCGTCTGAAGGGCCTGCGCCTGCGGCCGGTGGACGTGCCGGCCGCCTGGGCACAACGCGTGCTGGGCGCGCCGCTCGCGCGCGACGCTTGCGCGTTCGAGCTGCTCAGCCGGCCGGGAGTGACCTACGAGGCGCTGCTGGAGATTGCCGGGGCGCCGGCCGCACCTGTGCCGGGCGCCGCCGAGGGCGATGCGGCCCGCGAGGGCGATGCGGCCCGCGAGCATGCGCTGGACGAGCGCCTGCCGGCGCAGGTGCGCGCCCAGGTCGAGGTGCGCGCCAAGTACGCGGGCTACATCGAGCGGCAGCAGGAGGACATCGAGCGCGCCCGGGGGAACGAGGAGACCGCGCTGCCCGCCGACCTCGACTACACGCTTCTCGCGGGCCTGTCGCACGAGGTGCGCCAGAAGCTCGCCGAGATGCGGCCGGCGACGCTCGGCCAGGCGGGCCGCATCCCGGGCGTGACGCCGGCGGCGGTGTCGATCCTGCTGGTGCACCTGAAGAAGCGCGGCGGCGGCGGGCGCACACGGGTCGCATGAGCGGCTTCATCGAGCAGCTCACGCGCGCCTGGGAGAGAAGCGACTCGCTCGCGTGCGTGGGGCTCGACCCGGACATCGAGCGCTTCCCGCGGCACATCGCCGCCGAACCCTCGCCGATCTTCCAGTTCAACAAGGCAATCATCGACGCCACCGCCGACCTGGTGTGCGCGTACAAGCCGCAGTTCGCGCACTACGCCGCCTGCGAGGCCGAGGATCAGCTCGAGCGCACCATCGAGTACATCCACAAGACGCATCCGGGCGTGCCCGTGATTCTGGACGCCAAGCGCGGCGATGTAGGCAACACCGCCGAGCGCTACGCCATCGAGGCGTTCGAGCGCTATGGCGCGGATGCCGTCACCGTCAACCCCTATCTCGGCAGTGACTCGCTCGAGCCGTTCCTCAAGCATGCGGACAAGGGCGTCGTGATCCTGTGCCGCACGTCCAATCCCGGGGCGCGCGACCTGCAGGACCGCCTGGTCGGCTCCCGCAAGCTCTACCAGGTGGTCGCGGAGTTGGCCGCCCGGCGCTGGAACTCCCGGGGCAACTGCCTGCTGGTCGTGGGCGCCACCCACCCGGCCGACCTCGCCGAGGTGCGGGCGCTGGTGGGCGACATGGCGCTGCTGGTGCCCGGGGTCGGAGCGCAGCGCGGCGACGTGGCGCAGGTGGTGCACAACGGCCAGACCGCCCGCGGCACCGGCCTCATCATCAGCTCCTCGCGCGCCATCCTGTATGCCTCCTCGGGCGAGGACTTCGCCAGCGCGGCGCGCGCGGCGACGCAGCAGCTGCGCGGGCAGATCAACTCGAGCCGCACGCGGCCGGCATGAGCAAGCGGCGCGCCGCGCTTTGCGCCGCCGCCATTGCGACGCTGGCGGCGGCCCTCGCCACACTCGCCGCTTGCGGCCGCTCGCGCGAGCAGGGGCCGGCAGGCGCCGGCGTTGCGCCGCATGCGGCCATCCTGGTGCGCGGCGGCGGACCCGACCCGGACTCCCTCGATCCTCAGAAGGCCCGCGGCTTCGAGGCGCAGAGCATCCTGCGCGATCTGTGCGAGGGCCTGACCACGCTCGACCGCAAGGCCGCCGTGGCGCCGGGAGTGGCGAGCACGTGGGGCGTGAGCACCGACGGCAGAGTCTATGTGTTCAAGCTGCGTCGCGAGGCGCGCTGGTCCAACGGCGACCCCGTGGTAGCGGCGGATTTCGTGGCCGGACTGCGCCGTCTGGTGGACCCCGCCACCGCTTCGGGCTATGCGCAATACATCGACGTCATCGCGAACGCGGGCGACATCGTCGCCGGGCGCAAGCCCCCGCAAGCCCTCGGCGTGGCCGCGCCGGATGATGCGACCGTCGTCATCACGCTCGCGACGCCCGCGCCGTATCTGCCCACCCTGCTGTCGCATCCGAGCGCCTGTCCGGTGCACCGGCCGACGCTCGCCGCCCACCCTGAAGGCTTCGCGCGGCCGGGCGTGATGGTCTGCAACGGCGCGTTCGTCCTCAAGGAATGGGTGCCGGGCTCCTACATCCTCGCCGGGCGCAACCGCTACTACTGGAACGACGCCGCCACGAGGCTCGATGCGGTGAGGTACCTGCTGATCCCGGACGAGAACGCCGAGCTCACGCGCTACCGCGGCGGGGAGCTGCAGGTCACCTTCGTGGTGCCGCGCGGGCAGTTCGACTGGATCCAGGCGAATCTCGCCGATCAGCTGCACGTCTCACCGCAGCTCACCACCTACTACTACGGCTTCAACTTGAGACGCGCGCCCTTCCGGGACAAGCCCCAGCTGCGCCGGGCGCTGTCGCTGGTCATCGACCGCGAGCTGCTCGCGCAGCGCGTGCTGCGGGTGGGCGAGCTGCCCGCCTGGGGGTGGGTGCCGCCGGGTATCGACCACTACAGCGCGCAGTCCTTCGACTATCGGGGCGCGCCGATGGCGGCGCGCGTGGCCGAGGCGCAGCGCCTGTACCGCGAAGCCGGCTACTCAGGCGAGCGCCCGCTCACCTTCGAGCTGCGCTACAACTCCGGCGAAGTGCACACCAAGCTCGCGGTCGCGATCGCCTCCATGTGGAAGGAGGCCCTCGGCGCCGACGTGCGCCTGGCGCAGGTGGAGTTCAAATCGTTGCTGCAGGACATCGATCGCGGGGATGTCGAGATGTTCCGCTCCAGCTGGGTGGGCGACTACAACGACGCCTACACCTTCGCGCAGTACCTGAAGAGCGACTTCGGCGTGAACCTGCCGCACTACGCGAGCGCGGCCTATGACGCGCTGCTCACGCGCGCCGCGACCGAAACCGACGGCGCACGGCGGCGCGCGCTGCTCGAGCAGGCCGAGCGGATCATGCTGCGCGATCACCCGCTCATCCCGCTGTACTTCTACGTCAACAAGCACCTGGTGAAGCCGGAAGTGCAGGGCTGGTACGACAACGTCATGAATGTCGTGTACAGCAAGGACCTGGCGCTCGAGGGCAGCGCCGCGGCCGCAAGCGCGCAGCCGCAAAGGCACCCGTAAGACAAGAGCGCCCGCAAAAGTAAGGGCCGCGCGCGGCGGCCCTTCGATTTCACGCAAGACGCGGGGACCCGACGCCCCGCCCGGCGGCTACAGGATCGCGTGCGAGATGTCGCACTCGTTGGTGTCGTTCGACCAGGTGCTCTGCATCGCGTACGCGCCATTGCCCATGGTCACGTTCGCGGCCGCCCCCTGGCCGGAGCTGATCCAGGCGCACTCATCGCCATTCTCCTGGCCCAACAAGGAGGTCCAGCCGCCGGGCGGGTTCTGATCGGTCAGCGTCTCGGCGTACTCGTGGCCGTTCACGATCGAGAAGCCATCGAGCAGGCCCGCCGAGCCGCCATTGACAAAGTTCTCGCCACAGTTGGCGCCCTGGTCGGTCACGTACGGCATGTTGGTGTACGCAAGGTCGCCGTAGGACGAGCTGGTGTAATCGTGCCAGGCGCAGAAAGCCGACGTCGGGGTGTTGAAGCCGTCAGGATGGGTCCCCGACGGCGAGACGACCACGTACTGCGCGTAGCGATTGGCGCCCGGCGTGGTGTTGCCGAAGTGGGCCGCAGCGTTGATCGCCTCCTGCGCCAGTTGCGCGGCGGTCGCATTGGAGGGCGACGGCGCCGCCGTGTCGAACCACACTCCCGCCAGGGCGCCGGCGCTCGGGTAACCCACATGCGGCGTCGTGCCGGGGTTGCAGGTCGCGGCGCCCGCCGGCACCGTCGGGCCATCGCAGTACTGCGTCATGGTGCCCGACCACATCTCACCGCCGGTGCCGATGCCATTGAACAGGTTCTGCAGGTAAGTGGCCGCGCCATTGGGATCGCCGCCGCTGGTCCACTGGCTGCCGTAGAACACCAGGTACACCTTCGGGGTACCGCTGGTCACACCGATGCCGTCGATCCCGCCCCCGTAGTAGAGGGTGTTAAGGCCGAGGAGGCCGAAGAGGTCCAAGGGCAACGGGGCATGCCGGGCAGCCTCCCATTGCCGCATCCGTCGCGCCGCCTCGCGGGTCGGCACCGCGCCGTGGCGGTAGGCGTGACCGTACGCCGGCGCGTAAGGATTTTCGGTGAGGCGCTCACCGGCCGCCGACGCGCCGCCGGCCGCGAGGCAGCCGATGAACGCCGCCATCGTCCGTGGTAGCCATGAATACTTCCGGCTCCGTTGCAGGTGGCTCGAGATGGTCATTTCAATTCCTCCCTGTGCTTTGCATCGTCGAACGCCGCGCGGTCGCACGAAGACCGGCAAAGTCCCCTTGCGAGGCGCGAGCTGGACCGTGTCATGTCGCCTTCAGGCGATCCCAGTGCGACGCGGAACAGGTTCGGCCGAACACCATCCCTGGCCGCTCAGTCTTTCTTTATTTTCCGCCTCCAACCTTGAACGGAATCGTCCGCCTTGGCACCGCGCGATGCAATAGGGCGCATCACCTACTTGCCGATACAGAACCCGGCGAAAATCCGTCCCAGCAGATCATCCGAGGTGAACTCGCCGGTGATCTCGCTCAAGGCGTGCTGCGCGGCGCGCAGCTCCTCGGCGACCAGCTCCCCGGCACGGTGCTCGGTGAGCTGGCGCGCGGCTGCTTCGGTGTGCTCGCGCGCCCGCGCGAGGGCCTCCACGTGCCGGCGGCGCGCGCTGATCGCCCCCGCATCCACGGTCTGGTACCCCATGCACTGCTTCAGATGCGCGCGCAGCTCGTCCAGCCCCCGCCCGGTGAGCGCGGACAGCGTGACGTGAGGCGGGCGGGTGAGCGTGTCGGCGACCGGCAAGCCGACCGCGAGATCGCACTTGTTGAACACGAGCGTGACCGGGACATCCGCCGGCAGCCGCGCGCGCTCGTCGCGAAAGGCCGTGGCGCCGGGGTCCTCCACCGTGTCGATGACGAACAGCACGCGGTCGGCCCGCTGCATCTCGGCCTGTGCGCGCCGCATGCCTTCCTCCTCGACCAGATCGCCCCCCTGGCGCAGGCCCGCGGTGTCCAGCACGTGCAGCGGCATGCCGTCGAGATGGATGCGCTCGCGCACCACATCGCGCGTGGTGCCGGGAATCGCGGTCACGATCGCCGCATCGTAGCCGGCGAGCCGGTTGAGCAGGCTCGACTTGCCGGCGTTCGGCCGGCCGGCGATGACCACCGTCATGCCCTCGCGCAGCAGCCGGCCCTGGCGCGCACTCTCGAGCACGCCCTCGAAGTGGTCGCGCACCGCCTCGAAGCGCGCGCCGAGCTCGTGGTCGGCGAGGAAGTCGATTTCCTCTTCCGGAAAGTCGATCGCCGCCTCGACGTAGCTGCGCAGCTCGATAACCGCTTCGGTGAGCCCGCGCACCATGGCGGAGAACTCCCCCTGCAGCGAGCGCATGGCGGCGCGCAGCGCCTCGCGCGAGCCCGCGTCGATGAGATCGGCGACCGCTTCGGCCTGCGCCAGATCCAGCTTGTCGTTGAGGAAGGCGCGCTGGGTGAATTCCCCGGCGTGTGCGCGGCGCGCGCCGAGCTCCACCGCGCGGGCGATGAGCGCGTCCATCACCACCGGCCCGCCGTGGCCGTGCAGCTCGAGGAGGTGCTCGCCGGTGTAGGAATGCGGGGCCGGAAAGAACAGCGCCAGGCCCGCGTCGATCGGCTCCTGCTGCGCGTCCAGGAAGCGCGCCAGGGTCGCGCGGCGCGCCTTGGGGAGCTCACCGAGCATGACCGCCGCCACTTCCGGCACCTTGGGGCCCGAGACGCGCACGATGCCCACGCCCCCTCGTCCCGGAGGCGTCGCCGCGGCCACGATGGTGTCCGTGCGCGTCATATGGGCCGTGCGCCAAGGCTACCGCCGGACACCTGAGTAATGGAAGCGGCGCGGGCCGTGCGGCGCACGCGTCAGGTTCTTCTCGCCGCCGCGGCCGCCTCGATGCGCCGGTTGATGTTCCATTGCTGTGCGATCGACAGAATGGTGTTCGTCACCCAGTAGAGCACCAGTCCCGCCGGGAAAAACGCGAACGTGGCCGACATGGCGATCGGCATGATCATGAAGACCTTCGCCTGCACCGGGTCCGGGGGCGCGGGATTGAGCTTGTACTGCACGAACATCGCCACCGCCATGATCGCCGGCAGGATGAACAGCGGATCGCGCGAGGACAGATCGTGGATCCAGAACGCGAACGGCGCCTGGCGCATCTCGACACTCTCGAGCAGCACCCAGTAGAAGGCGAGGAACACGGGGATCTGGATCACGATCGGCAGGCAGCCGGCGACCGGGTTGATCTTCTCGCGCTGATACAGCTCCATCATCGCGCGGCCGAGCTTCTCGCGGTCGTCCTTGTAGGTCTCCTGCAGGTTCTTGATGCGCGGCTGCATGGTCTTCATCTTCGCCATCGAGCGGCCGCTCGCCTCCGACAGCGGGTAGAACACGAGCTTCAGCAGGAAGGTGACCAGGATGATCGCAACGCCCCAGTTGCCGGTGAGCCCGTGCACCTTGTCGAGCACCCAGAACAGCGGCATCGACAGGAACCACAGCCGGCCGTAATCCGCCACCCGGCCGAGCTCGGGGGCGGTCGTCTCGAGCTGCCTCTGCAGCTTTGGTCCGACGTAGAGCGACGCGCCGAATTGCGCCGTTGCGCCGGGCGCGACCGACTGCTCCGGACCCGTGGCCGACAGCAGGTACTCATTCCCGGAGACACCCAGCGTGAAGCGCCAGGGGGCGCCGCGCGGCGGCACGATGGCGCTGACGAAGTGGTGCTGCAGGGCGGCGAGCCAGCCGTCGCGCACTTCGAGGGACAGGTGACTGTCCTGCGCGTCGGTGGTGTCGAGCTTGCGATACTTGGTGCCGTCGTAAATCGCCGGACCGTGGAACGAGTAACTCTCGACATTGAACATCGAGCGCTTGGTGGGCGGATCATCGCGCAGGATCTGCGCGTACGCGCGCGCAGTCCAGGGCGCGCTGCCGCCGTTGTGGACCTCGTATTGCACGTCGATGCGGTACTCGCCTCGGTGGAACACGAAGGTCTTGGTGACCGTCAGCGCGCCCTCACTCCAGGTGAGCGGCACGCGCAGCTCGTTGCGGCCGTCGAGGCTGTACTCGGCCTGCGCGCTGGCAAAGGTCGCGAGATGGGTGGGATACGCCGCGGCGCCCGACTCGGTCAGACCCGACTGCAGCTCGTAGCGCGTCAGCGGATCGTCCTCGTTCTCCAGGCGCACCCGCGTGGCCTCGCCCTTCACCTGCGGATAGGCGGGCAGATCCACCCGCGTGAGCGTGCCGCCACGCGTGCTGATGTCGAGGTCGAGTACGTCCGTGCGCACGTGCACGCGGGGCGCCGCGGCGCCGGAGCCGGGCGCCGTGCCGGGGGCGCCCGAGGTGGCCGGCGCCCCGGCTTCACCGTGGGCGCGCTCACCCGGGGCGGGTGTCGCGGTCCGGGGTGTCTCGGGAATCCTGGCGCCGAGATCGTTCGCTGGCGCAGCTGCGTGCGGGGCCGCGCTCAGCGCCGGCGGGGTCGTCGCTTGCGGCGGCGGCCCGTAGTCGTGCAGCCAGGTCTGGTAGTTGACCAGCAGCAGCGCCGCGAGCGCGACCCACAGCCACAGGCGCGGGCTGAAGCGAGGGAGGTTATTGCCCATGAGCATGATGGGTGCACGGGGGCGCAGGCGGCACGGGGTCGAATCCACCCGGGTGCCACGGGTGGCAGCGCGACAGGCGCGCAAGCGCGAGCCAGCCGCCCTTGAGGACCCCGAAGCGCAGCAGCGCCTGCACGGCGTACTGCGAGCAGGAGGGATAGAAACGGCACGCCGGCCCGAGCAACGGACTGACGGTCCATTGATACACTCGGATCAGGAAGGCTGCGACGTGGCGCATTGTTCGCCGACCTTCTTCCACAGTACCGCGAGGCTCGCGCGCAGCGCCTCAGCCGTCGCCGCGCGCGCGCGCGGCCGCACGCTCACCACCAGGTCCACGGCGGGGATCTCGCGCTGGTGCAGGCGGAAGGACTCGCGGATGATGCGCCGGATGCGGTTGCGCGCCACCGCGCCGCCGGCCGCACGCACCGCCACCGCCAGCCCCAGACGCGGGGCGCCCGCTTGATTGACACTCACAGTCACCGCGAAAAATCCATCGCCCATGCGGCGCCCGCGCGCGTGAGCGGCGTCGAAATCGCGCTTGCGCCGCAGACGAAGTCGCGCCGGCAGAGTGAGCCGCCCTGGCATCGAGCCCTTGAAGAGACTTGTAAGGATGGGTTACGCAGGCGCTGTCGCAGTGCGCGTGAACCCATGGATGATCCTAGGGTATCAGCTTGCGCCGGCCCTTGGCGCGGCGCCGCGCGAGCACCCTGCGGCCGCCCTTGGTGGCCATGCGCGCACGGAACCCGTGGGTGCGCTTGCGGCGCACTTTGCTCGGTTGATAGGTACGCTTCATGCCGTGGGCTCCGTGGGACCATCCGTGGCTCGAAAAAAGGGCGGCAAGGCTAAGCCGTTGAGCGTCAAGGTGTCAATACGCTGCGCTTGCGAAAACCTTCAGCGCGCCGCGCGATCGGTATAGACTCCGCGGCCTTTTCCTCAACGTTCACCTGAAAACGCCGCGGAGGCAAACGCGAGTGGAAGCGTCCCTTTGGACTCGCTGCATGGGCGCGTTGGAAACGGAGCTTCCCGAGCAGCAGTTCAATACCTGGGTGCGGCCGTTGCAGGCCATGGAAGGCAACGGCGCGCTGAAGCTGCTGGCGCCCAACCGCTTCGTGGTCGACTGGATCAACGCGAACCTGCTGCCGCGCATCGGTGAGCTGCTGCGCGATGAGAGCACCGGAGACGCGCCCATCGTGACGGTGGAAGTCGGCTCGCGCAGCGCCGCCGCGCGCGCCGCCGCCCCGACGCTCCCCGGACGCGCGCGCCGCGCCGATGGGCTGGTGGTCGGCGCGCGGCTCAATCCCGACTTCTGCTTCGCCACCTTCGTCGAAGGCAAGAGCAACCAGCTCGCCAAGGCCGCGGCTGCACAGGTGGCGGAAAATCCTGGTCGCGCCTACAACCCGCTGTTCCTGTACGGCGGCGTCGGCCTCGGCAAGACGCACCTGATGCACGCGGTCGCGCACCTGATCAAGCAGCGCGACGCCGAAGCGCGCACTGCCTACGTGCATTCGGAGCGCTTCGTGGGCGACATGGTGCGCGCGCTGCAACACAATTCGATGAACGAGTTCAAGACCGCCTACCGCTCGCTCGATGCGCTGCTGATCGATGACATCCAGTTTTTCGCCGGCAAGGAGCGCTCGCAGGAAGAGTTCTTCCACACCTTCAACGAGCTGCTGGAGGGACAGCACCAGGTGATCCTCACCTGCGATCGTTATCCGAAGGAGGTCGAGGGGCTGGAAGAGCGCCTGAAATCACGCTTCGGCTGGGGCCTCACGGTGGCGATCGAGCCGCCGGAGCTCGAGACCTGCGTGGCGATCCTCATCACCAAGGCGCAGGCGAACGGGGTGGCGCTGCCCGAGGAAGTGGCGTTTTTCATCGCCAAGCGCATCCGCTCCAACGTGCGCGAGCTGGAGGGCGCGTTGCGGCGGGTGATCGCGAACTCGCGCTTCACGGGGCGCGCCATCACGCTGGAATTCACCAAGGAAGCGCTGCGCGACCTGCTGTCGCTGCAGGCGAAGCTCGTCACCGTCGAGAACATCCAGAAGACCGTGGCGGACTACTACAAGGTGCGCCTGGCGGACCTGCTGTCCAAGCGCCGCAGCCGCTCGGTGGCACGCCCGCGGCAGGTCGCCATGGCGCTCGCCAAGGAGCTCACCAGCCACAGTCTGCCGGAGATCGGCGATGCCTTCGGCGGGCGCGATCACACCACCGTGCTGCACGCCTGCAAGCGCATCAAGGAGCTGCGCGACAGCGAGCAACGCATCAAGGAAGACTACTCAAACCTGTTGAGAACCCTGGCGGGTTGATGTGGACCACCCTGTGGACTTGCTGTGCGCGAGCGTGGGGATAAAGTTACGAACAGGCCGTGCACAGCTGTTGGTCGGTTCGTGCCTGTACCTGTGCCGCGGAGAATGGACGGCAACGACCTGAGCGGGCGTGGAAAGTTTTCTCATGCCCGTGATTCACAGGCTCTATAGTCTTAACAACAAAGAGACTTCCACCGAATAAGATCCTACTGAAGAGAGCTCCCATGAAGCTGACCGCTAGCCGCGAGGACCTGCTCGCACCGCTCCAGAGTGTCATCGGTGTCGTCGAGCGCCGCCAGACCATGCCGGTACTCGCGAACGTGCTGCTGGCCGCACGGGACAATCGCCTGAGCGTGACGGGAACGGACCTGGAAGTGGAGCTCGTGGCAGCCTGTGCGGTGAGCGTGCAGCAGCCGGGCGACATCACGGTGCCGGGGCGCAAGCTGCTCGACATTTTTCGCTCGCTGCCGGAGAAGACGAGCGTCACCGTGAGCACCGAGGGCGAGCGGGTATCGCTGCGCGCAGGTCGCAGCCGCTTCACGCTCTCGAGTCTGCCGGCTGCGGAGTTTCCGCTGGTCGAGGAGATCAACGCACAGCAGACGCTCAGCGTGCCGCAGGGCGAGTTCCGGCGCCTGATCGACAAGACGCATTTCTCGATGGCGCAGCAGGACGTGCGCTATTACCTCAACGGACTGCTGCTCGAGACCGACGGCAAGGCACTGCGTGCGGTGGCGACCGATGGGCACCGCCTCGCACTCGCCGAGATGGAGCTCTCAGGAAAGGCCAGGGCCACCCAGCAGGTGATCGTGCCCCGCAAAGGCGTGCTGGAGCTGCAGCGCATCCTGGGAACCGAGGGCGCCATCGAACTCGCCGTGGGAACGAATCACGTTCGCGCCCAGATCGGAGAAATTCGCTTCACTTCGAAGCTGATCGATGGCCGTTTCCCGGAGTATGCTCGGGTAATTCCGACGAATCCGCCGCGTACGGTGGAAGCTGACCGAGAGACCTTGAGACAGGCGCTTCAACGCACCGCCATCCTCTCCAACGAGAAATACCGTGGAATCCGGCTCACGGCTCGGCCGGGGCTGCTCACGCTTCAGGCGCACAACCCAGAGCAGGAGGAAGCCGAGGATCAGGTCGAGATTTCCTACCAGGGCGAGGAAGTCGAGATTGGATTCAATGTGAACTATCTCCTCGACGCCCTGAGTGCGATCGAGAGCGACAAGGTGCACGTCGGACTCACAGACTCCAACAGCAGTTGTCTCATCCACGCCCCCGGCACGGCCCAGACGCGCTACGTCGTGATGCCCATGCGCCTCTGAAGGGTCGAAGCCCGCGCGACCGTGGATCTCCAGCAGCTGTCTCGAGTCAAGCGTGGCGACCGCCGAGGGGTCGTGGTGCGCCCGGTCGTACGTTTCGGAGGCGCTGCTGGCCGCTCGCCCGACAGCAGCCTACTCGCCAGGTAGACGCGGGCTGGCAGGCGGTCATAGAGGTTCCGGAGCGAGGGGGGACCGGCGTTCCACGTGGAACCGGGGCGAGCCTATGTTCACTGCTTGGACATATTGCTTGGGCCTTGTGGGCACCGTGGGCACAACCGCGCTGAACTCGCCATGCGTGGGAGACACTGCCACGAGCATCCGGGGCTTGAGGCTGCACGGGCCCAGGCAGGAATTGCCTCGAATGCGAGACAGTCACGACGAGCAGATGCCGGATCGATCCATTCTCGTGGCGAGGCATGGGTCTGGGCTCTGGGCGCCGATGCGGACTCCGGCTTGCTGCAGCTATCTGCGGTCTCCGGAAGGTTTCGAGTCCGACCTAGTGGTGTCCGACGGCCGTGGTGTGCCGCGCCGGGGCGGGGCCGGCCGCCTGCGAATTCGGCGGGACGGCGCACAGCACCGCCAGCGGCGAGTCATTGGCCACGGACCAACCGTGCGTGAGCAGCCGCGCCCTGATCCGCTCGACATCAGGACTGGACCCGTGGTGGCATCGGCCGCTCATCCATGCGGCCGCCGGAGCATGCACGCGCGGTCAGCTGCGCGCTATGCCATCGGGCCGCAGCTGGCATTCGGGCGATCCGGATTCCGAGCGCCGGCGTTCCACGTGGAACCTGGCCGACCCCGGTGCTCGGGTCTCGAGGACGCTGCGTGGGCCTTGGGAGCATGAGGCGCACAACGCCGAGCGACCTCAATCACTGGCACTGCACCAAATATCCGGAGCTCGAAACTGCCCTGGGTTGCCCCTGTGGCGTCGACGGAGCTCGACAGGAGCACGCCTCGAGCACCAGTGGCCTGTTTGTCACAGATTGCCCTAAATACGCAACAGTAAGCGGTATAAAGCGACGGATAGGATCATTTTATTTCGCTAGACGCTTCGTGGACTGGCCGATACGAGAGCCTGGCCTTCGAGCGCAGCTGCAGCGCCCGTACGTACGCGTGACCGGGGCGCGCGTCGCCAAGCCTCCTGCGCCTTCGCAGGTCTCTCGCACCTAGCTAGCTGGTCGAGCTACCGACGACGCTTCCGGTGCCTATCGCCGATCTCCGGGCGGCTGTTTCGAATCAGGCTGGGCGG
>Ga0209804_1000073_pt1 | contig 84938 bp, 66 predicted proteins | sample GraSoiAngelo_139_FD_185896 | JGI IMG/M metagenome (GOLD analysis project Ga0209804, IMG submission 185896) | Grasslands soil microbial communities from the Angelo Coastal Reserve, California, USA - 14_0929_12_20cm (SPAdes) (version 2) | ecosystem: Environmental > Terrestrial > Soil > Grasslands ... | reverse complement strand
CCATGGCGCAAAAACAAGCGAAGGTCGCGCAGATCAAGAGAGACCACTTTCCGAAAATCGAGGCCATCCTGACCCCTGAGCAACGGAAGAAACTCGCAGACATGCAGGAAAAGGCCAAACAGCAGCGTCCGGCTCCGGGCAGCCAAAGCAATCCGCAACAGCCGCCGCAGTAAGGGCGTCGCTCTTAGAGCAGGCAAACAAAAGGGCCGCCCACAGCCACAGGGCGGCCCTCTGAATAATCTAGGAGTCTAAGACGTCGCTCCCGCACCGGCCGTGGGCTGCGTCATGGTCGTTGCCGCTGCCGCTTCGTTCAGGATGCGGTGATGGATAGTGAATAACGCCAGCTCGAGCCGGTCGGAGACGCCGATCTTGTCGTATACATTGCGCAGGTAGTTCTTGATCACCTGCTCGGTCGTCCCGAGTTGCGAGGCGATCTCCTTGTTCTTGTAGCCCTGCACGATCAGAGCAACGATCCGTAGTTCCTTAGCAGTCAGACGGTCCCGCACTCGCAAGCCGACCATATCATTTTCAGTCAACTCGCTGGGGACGGCGATGTCCTGGATCCACGTGTCGCCCCGAGCCACCTTGCGAACGCAGTCCACCAGGGAGGAGCTGGTCACGTTGCGATACACGACGCCATTCGCTCCGGTGTTCATATAGCGTTGGGCGCTTTCGCCGGTGTCGGCCAGAACTACGACTCGCGTCTTCGCCTTGGCGGCGGTTTGAACAATGGAATTGAAATCCGAATGAAATCCCCCCGCCACGATGAGGACGGCGGCACGAAACTTGTCCAGCGCCATCATCATCTGTTCGGGAGTCTGGGCTTGCGCTACGATGCGCATTTCGTCTTCTACCGCCAGCACCTTTGCGATTCCCGCGCGAAAGATTGCCTGATTATCGGCCAAAATCAGTTTAAGCATGATGTGAGCACTCCCGTCTACGTATTACGTACGAATTCATAGGAGTCAATAACGCAGGCCACACCCCTGGCCTCCGACGGCTTGCTTCCTGATGCCGGCTCGTCGGTGCGAACCACCCGGCCGCGGCATTGAATCACTACGTTTTCTTTTGCTCCGGTCATCTCGGGAGGGAGTGCAATTTCGAATTCGACCGGCGTGCCGACTTCCAATGCGGCATCGGCGCGAATGTATACCCCGGCCGCACTCAAATTGCCCGTTACTCCGCTGGATTCTCCGCCGGAATCTTGCTTGTGAATCTTGATCGGCAGTTCCAACGGGAACCTTTTTCCGGTACGTGCTTCGGACACAATATCTCCTCCGTCCTGGCCTTCTCTGCGGGCAGAAGCCAGATCCATACCACTTCTCCTGGGCGGAGCCTGATTATATCTGCTCAGGGGCGGTTATATCACGGATGACACCCCCAACGAAAGCAGGATTACTGATTTGTTAAGAGTGCACCCCCAAGTCCAAGCCTCTTTCGGGAAGACGGCCGTAACGCCCGGTGGGCGGCCCAAAGCGGTCACTCCGGCAGGTCCGCGTCAGTTGCCCTGCCGGTTATTTTGCAGACCAGTTGGCCGGACGGGTTGGCTTGCGGCGCCGGTGTGCAGCCGTGTGCGCTGTCGCTTTGCCGCCCTGGCGCAGCTTGTGCAAGCCCGCCTGGGGCTTGGACGAAGTGACGTCGCTGGCGACCGTAGGCTTGCTCGCGACTGCACTCGCCTGGGCGGCGTTGACGGAAGGTACTGGCACGTGCTTCGAAGAGTCGTGCATTCCCATCTGTAAGAACAGGAAGAGCAGGATGACAAACAACACGGCCCACACCGGGGCGTCTCGGCGCAGCCAATTCAGGTCAAGCATGGATCCGAAGCTGGACACCAGTTGCTTGCCTACAGTTTTCCAGTTCGGCAACGAAGACGAGGGCCGCCAACGATAGAGATCGTCGGTCCATCTGCGAACAGGGAGCGGCTTGGGCTGGCATTGAGCATTCCGGCGAAGTTGAATGCGGACACTCTGCCAAGCGCCTAGAAGTAAAGATTGAGCTTGGAGAACATATCGGCGAACCGTCGAGTGCGAATCATGTCGAGGCCGGTGCTCGACAAGCCCGGACTGGCCGGAGACCTGTTCCGCGTGCGGAGCAACAACCTCGTGCCGCGTATTCCCACTGAGGTTTCTCAGGCCGTTCAAACTGCGTGATGCCGCGTCCTTAACGCGTTCGGACATTCCCGAGAGGTGGTGACGACCGCCTTGTGTGAGCTGTCGCGCGTTTTCGCGAAGCTCAGGCCAGAACGTGGAAGGTTCGGAAACGTCGCCTCCCAAGGCGGCACGTACGCCAATTCCGGGAACGTATACGTCATCCATAGCCTGGGGACAGTCTGCCGCACGGCGACTGGCCTCCTGGCGCAACTGCTGAAGGAAGCAGGTTGCGGCCAGAAATTGCTCAAAGGATTGACGGTCAACCATGGCTCTTTGGCTCATAACCAAGTCCTCTCACCAATGAGGTAAGGAAGGACTGCGATAAGAAACGACGCGGCCCTGCGACGGAGACTCGCAAGCAGCGATTTAGATAGGCCTTGGGCTAGTCCGTGTTGCCTGGCGAAAATCTGCTTTCTGGGACGCCTCAGAGAATCGACCTATTTACCTTTCGGTTACTTGTAGCCGCCCCGGGGCTGAAGTACGCTATGCCGCGCTCTGCGATGTTTTCGTTCCACAATTTTTCTTGCCACCTGCTCCGTCTCGCCGCCACCAGTCGGATTAGTTGCGCGGAGGCTTTCTGAGCAATGTCCTGAAGCGACATGGCTGCGGCCCTGCTGTTTGCCGAATGGAAAGTTTGTCCGCCGAAGGCCGCCCGCGATGCTGTGGCCGCCCGCGCCACGCAGGCGATAAGAGTCTAGCCCTTCTTCGGGAGGTGTTCTGGGTTCGGCTAGCAAATTCAGAATACATAGGAGAGAAGCATGTTCCAGCGAACACGCGCAAGGAAGGTTCTGGTCCTGGTTGGACTCTCGGTACTCTTCACGCTGCCTTTGCTCGCGCAGTCCCGGATGACAGTGAGGCGAGAGGAGCGCCATGACGTTTCTCCTCCGCTGCGCGACATGATTGCGCAGGCACCCAGGCAAGTCTTGACCAGGCACGAAGCCGAACCGGCACGGCGCATTCCCCTGCCTCCCGGGTTGGTGACGCTGCCGGACGATCCGGTTCGGCAGAGGACAGCCGCTTCTATCGCTGCGTTTGCTCCGGTGGTCAGCCTGGGTTTTGAAGGGTTGGGCAATGGGCAGTACGGCTTCTCTGTCACCGGCGCTCCTCCCGACACCAACGGCGCGGTTGGTGCGACTCAGTATGTGCAATGGGTCAATACTTCCTTCGCCATATTCAACAAATCGACCGGCGCCTTGATTTCCGGACCGACGGCGGGCAACAGCTTGTGGTCGGGATTCGGTGGAGGCTGCCAGAGCAACAACGATGGCGATCCTATCGTTTTGTACGACAAGCTGGCCAATCGCTGGGTGTTCAGCCAGTTTTCCGTGACCACCACACCTTACCGGCAGTGCATTGCAGTGTCCACGAGCTCAGACGCAACGGGCACCTACAACCGCTATTCCTTTCAGTACAACAATTTTGACGATTACCCGAAAATGGGAATCTGGCCGGATGGGTATTACGAGACTTTCAACATGTTCAACGGGAACACCTTCGTCGGATCAGATGCCTGTGCTTACGACCGCACGGCCATGTTGAATGGCACGGCGGCTACGCAAGTCTGTTTCCAGCAAAACTCCTCGGTAGGTGGGCTATTGCCTTCTGATCTAGACGGTACGACTGCAGCGCCCGCCGGCTCGCCCAACTACATGCTGTTCTACGGCACCAATAATCTGAACCTCTACAAGTTCCACGTGGACTTCACCACGCCGACGAATTCCACGTTTACCGGGCCGACCGTGATCCCGGTGGCTGCCTTCTCACCCCTTTGCGGTGGCGGGACCTGCGTTCCCCAGCCTGGCACAACCAACCGGTTGGATTCGCTTGCCGACCGGCTCATGTACCGCCTGGCTTATCGCAACCTGGGGACGCATGAATCTTTGGTAGTGAACCACTCGGTGACGGCTGGCTCCGGCGGCGGCGTTCGCTGGTATGAAATTCAAAATCCCAGCGGCACTCCCGTTCTCGCGCAACAGGGAACCTTTGCTCCGGATTCCAATTATCGCTGGATGGGCAGCATCGCGATGGACAAGTCTGGTGACATTGCCCTGGGCTACAGCATCTCCAGCGGCGCACTAGATCCCTCAATTGCGTTTACGGGACGTATTCCAACCGATCCGGCGAATACTCTGCAAGCGGAGACCCGTGTGGTGACCGGTACCGGCGTTCAGACCGGCAATCTCACCCGCTGGGGCGACTATAGCGAAATGACTATCGACCCGGTGGATGACTGCACCTTCTGGTTCACGACCGAGTACATGAAGACGACGGGCAGTTTCAACTGGAACACGCGGATCGCCAACTTTAAGTTCCCCAACTGCGGCAGCACCGGCACCGGTCCCTCGGCATCGCTCAGTCCAACCAGCTTAACCTTCGCCAGTCAGAACCTGGGAACGACCAGCGCGGCGCAAGCAGTGACGCTAACCAATAGTGGTCCGGGCACTCTCAGTATCACCAGTATTGCTGCGAGTGGCGATTACGCGCAGACCAACAATTGCGGAACATCGCTTGCGGTAAACGCCAGCTGCACCATCAACGTCACATTCACGCCTACGGTGGCCGGCACACGTACCGGCACGCTGACCGTCACGGACAATGCCAGCAACGGTTCGCAAACCGCGAGCCTCACGGGCACCGGCGTGACCCCTGGCGGCGGCTGTACGCCCAACACGCTATCCAATGGTGGCTTCGAAACCGGCGACGTGGGTTGCTGGACGACTGGTGGAGTCATGGTCCCCACGGCGTCGACCGTGCAGAAGCACACAGGCAGTTACAGTGCTCTGCTGGGGGGATCGGCCGCGCCGGAGCCCAACGGTGACTCGTCGATCTACCAAACGGTGAGCATTCCGGCCAATGTCACCAAGGCCACTTTGACCTACTGGTATTGGCCGTTCTCGACGGACACGATTACTTACGACTGGCAGGAGGCGCAGATCCGCAACAGCAGCGGGACACTGCTGGCGCAGATCATGAAAATTTGTTCCAACACCCGGGCCTGGACGCAGGTGACCTTCGATCTGACTCCCTATAAGGGTCAGACTGTGCAGCTTTACTTCAACGCGCACGGCGATGGATACGGCGATCTCACCTACATGTACCTGGACGACGTGGCCGTAACTACCAGCACCGACAGCACAGCTCCGACCACCCAAGTCACCGCCCCTGCCAATGGCGTGACCGTGACGGGCACAACCACCATTGTGGCTACGGGCTCGGACGTGGATAATCCGACACTGAGCAGGATGGAAATCTACATCGACAACGCGCTTAAGTCTTCGAACACGAATGCGAATTCCATCAGCTACGCGTGGGATTCGACCACGGTAGCGAACGGGTCGCATACTATCTATTCCAAGGCCTATGACGCGGCCGGCAATGTGGGTACCTCAGCGACTGTCACCGTGACTGTCAGCAATACCACGACGCAGTTGATCCAGAATGGCGGATTCGAATCCGGGAGTTTGGCCAGCTGGACTGCCGGCGGCGTGTTTCCGCCGACTGCGGTGACCGGTCACGCCCATACCGGAAGCTGGAGCGCGCAAGTGGGTGCCAGCTCAGGCGCTGAGCCGAATGGCGACTCGCCGCTCTACCAGACGATCACGATACCGAGTACAGCGACCACTGCCACGTTAAGCTTCTGGTACTGGCCGTTCACGACTGACACGATCACTTACGACTGGCAGGAGGCGCAGGTGCGGAACAGCTCCGGCGGCCTGTTGGCGCAGATCATGAGAGTCTGCTCCAACTCGCGCGCATGGACGCAGGTGACCTACGACTTGATTGCCTACAAGGGGCAGACTATCCGCATCTACTTCAACACGCACCAGGACGGCTATGGCGACCTGACTTACATGTACTTGGACGACGTCACCGTGACGATAAGGTAGCCGAAGTCAAACCTGAAGTTAAACCTCTGGATACCGGCGCTGCACCCGTTGTGGCGCCGGTTTTTCTTTGTATCTGGTACATATGCTTGGGGAAAGCGACGGTGTCCAAATTCGAAACGGGGGTCTCTGGGGCATCTGCAGTGACTTCCGACTATACCGTCGTAAGTGGCAAAGTGACCGCAGAACACCTTCGTAATTTGAAGGGGACCAGTACGGGAACTAAGATTCGAGGCAACACGCGCCACTAGGGTGGACAACATGCCTCCCCATCAGAAAACTCGCCGCTGGAGGCGACTCCAAGTCGACCTTCCCATCCAACTCTACGTTCGAAACGGCAGCTCGCAGATCGTGGTCCCGGGGCGCGCCATGGAAATCAGCGAAGGCGGCATGGGCTTCTGCGCCGGGATTGACCTCAAGCCCGGCGATCTGTTGGAAGTGCAGTTCGAGGAGCCCGGTACTCGCGTGATGGGCGTGATCCGCAGCCGTACCGCGTACTCGTTTGGGTTGGAATTTCTCTCGCCGCTAGCGGTTTGAGGAAAGTTTATTGAGTGTGGAGCTAGGCGGGTCAGAGACCCCGCCTCCACACCAGCTTCAGAGACCCGCTGCCACCCAAGCTAGAATGCACTCCCCCCTCCGCCGCCGAATCCGCCACCTGAGAAACCACCACCACCGCCGCTCCAACCTGAGCCTGCCGAACTTGCCCGCGGAGCGGACACGAATACCTGATGCATGTCGTTCGACATACTATGCATGTTGTTCGAGAACAGAATGGGATTGAACATCATTCCATTTGGCGACACATACCACTGCGGCGGATTCTGCATAATCCCGGCGAATTTTTGCGCCCACGTGTGCTCGACACCCAAGGCCATCGCATAGGGCAGGTATTTTTCGAAAGTATCCGGCGGCATGCGTTTGAGCCGGTCGGCATCGACGCGGTTCATGAATTCCTGGAAGCCGAGCAACGCAACCCGGGTGCGGCCGCCGCGAATTGTCTTCGCAGTCATCTGGCGGGCAAAGAGCCACCAGATCGCCGCCGAAATAAGCACGGCTCCGATCAGGGTAGGGATGGAATTGAAGAAGTCGGCATAGCCGGTGAACTGGGCGATCGCGAATGGAAGGAGAGTCAGCACCGCTGCGACGATACTGTAACCATTGGCGGATTCAGGATCGAGCAGATACATGCCTTTGCTGCGCAGTTGCGAGAAGATGTCATTCCGGATTACGGGGATGGCAGTGTAGAAATGGTTCTTCAGGCTTGATAGGCGGGTCACTGTCCCGCCATCTGCGTAAATGTTTTCCAACATGACGCGTTCATGCGGCTGCAAGTCCTTCCATTGCTCGCGCGGCTTCAATAGATGGAAAAGATAATCTTTGTGGTGAAAAATCAGTCCCTGGTCGACCGTCTCCTCAATCTTCACGTAGCCACGCACCGCGAGGTCCACGAGCGTGCAGGTGATATCTCGCGGGTGAATCGTGTCATCGATCAAAGTACCGGCTTCCGCGGGTGAAATCTCCTTGGGCGGCTCGTACATGGGCGCGACGGACTGGCCGGGATCGGGGTCGCGGCCTTTGTACCACCAAAAAGCGAACATCACGCCAAAGGTCACGAAGGGCAGAAAGATGATGGGATTGTTGCCGATAAACCATCCAAAACGCGTAAGGGCAGAGGGTTCTTGGAGAATCCCTTTCGGAATGTAAACATCAATCGTCAGGCCGCCACGCATGGGCAAGGGATTGGTCGTTTCGAAGGAAATGTCCGAGCCTTTAACTTCCGCGGTTGCTTCATGACCTGTCGACCCGTAGGCCCCCGTGAAGGCCTGCGCGCGCAGGGAGCCGGCAGCATTGTCGGGGAAGTGCACGAACGCGCCGGCATGATCGATAGGAACCGGCCAGTCGTTGCCGGTTACGTTCCAATAGAATTCGTCGTAGCTGTCGAAGTAACGAATGCCGTTGCGCACCGCGTAGCCGATCTGGACGGTCTTAGTCGTGTCAACCGCATCGGGAATATAGATCTTCAGATCCCGGTAACCGCGGGAAGTGTGCGACTCGTACTTCAACTTGTTGCCATTGCCGTCGGTGATGCTGGTGACGTCAACAAACAAGGTGTAGTTCGTGCCGTGCGGGCCGGGGTATTCGATAGGGATGGTGCGATGGATGCCGTGCCATTCGCCTATGAACACCAAGGTGATGCGCTCGCTGACAGCCGCCTTTCCATTCTGGCTGATGCCGATCGTGTCCTGGTACTCAGCAATGCGCCAGCTCTTGGCATGCGAAGGAACAGCCAGCAGCAGGACGGAAAACAGCAACCCAGCGTGGTAGAGACGCGGCGCACGGCACAGATACGGGGCAAGCCACGTCTCTACCGAGGACTTTGGGACCTGCGCCATTTTCAGAACTTCACGGCGACTGGTTCGCGATCAGCAGCTTGCACCTCGAAGAATTGACGCTGCTGGAAACCGAACATTCCGGCGATGAGATTGGTCGGGAAGGACTGAATCTTCGTGTTCAGGTCGCGCACGACCGCGTTGTAATAGCGGCGCGAATTCTGGATCGTGTCTTCAACCTCGCTCAATGAGCCCTGTAACTGCGTGAACTCTTCGGAGGCCTTCAATTGAGGATAGTTCTCCGCAACTGCGAACAGGCTCTTGAGCGCGCCTGTTAGCTGGTTCTCTGCGGCAGCTTTGTCGGTCGGAGACGTTGCCTGCATCGCCTGCGAACGGAACTTGGCGATGTTTTCAAACGTGCCCTTCTCGTGGGCAGCATACCCTTTGACAGTTTCCACGAGGTTAGGGATGAGGTCGTGACGGCGCTTCAACTGGACATCAATATCGGACCAGGACGAATCACAGCGCACGCGCAGTTGCACCAGGCTGTTGTACATCCCAATCAGAAAAATCACGATCAGGACAAGAAGAACGAGGACAATTATTCCTGTCATGAGCAGCTCCGCATTGTGGAGTGGGATTCAATCGGACGGTAACACAGCATAGCCGCGGGTGCAACCGCCGGCCAACAAGAGGTGAGCGGCAGCTTGGGAAAAAATGCGACGTGAGGCGGCTCGAATTAATCTGCATTTTATACAGGAGGAAAATATGGAAGAGCGGATTCACTATTCGAAGATCTCTCCCGGCGCCTACCATGCCATGCTCGGTCTCGAACACTACCTTCATGAGTGCGGACTCGAAGAATCGCTGATTCATCTTATCAAACTGCGAACTTCACAAATCAATGGCTGCGCTTATTGCCTGGACATGCACTGGAAGGACCTGAGGGCCATCGGCGACAGTGAGCAGCGGCTGTATTCTCTAGACGCCTGGAAGGAAAGCCCGTTCTACAGCGATCGGGAGCGCGCCGCCCTGGCTTGGACCGAGGCGGTGACCCGGGTTGCAGATACGCACGTGCCGGATGACGTCTACGAACTGGCCCGAAAACAATTCAGCGAAAAAGAATTGGCCGACCTGACCCTGGCTATTGCGACCATCAATGCCTGGAACCGCTTGAGCATTGCCGCCCGGACCACGCCGGGCACATATCAGCCGGTCAAACGTGAATTGAAAAAGCCAGCGTAAGCTTGAGGTATGGCGCCTACTGGCGGGGCGCGTAGTAGCCTTTGCGGGCGCGGACTTGCAGGTCTTTCTTAAGAGCCGTGATTTCTATGCTGCGGTAGCGGCCGTCAGCGTCGAAATCAGATGGCTTGTAGGAAACAACGTACTGGCTGCGCAATTCGTCCTCGATGGCTGAAAACGAGTGCGTGATGTCTTTCATCTTGTATGGGAAGAAAGCGCGACCGCCAGTAGCGTCGGCCAGTTGTTCAAGGATCTTGTCGCCGCGCAGAATCAGGCCGCTATCGTCGGTAGAGATTGCATAAATCAGAACCTGTGCGCGCTGGGCCATTTCGATGGCCTGTGTCTTGGTCACTTCGCTTTGGTTATCCTCACCATCGCTCAGCACGATCAGCGCCTTGCGAATGGGGCGATCCGAGTTCTCCTTCATCAGTTTGTCTTTACAGGCGTGATAGATCGCATCGTACAACGCAGTACCCCCGCCATTATGCAGCCGCCTGACACCTGCTGAGAGCAGCGAGACTTTGTCGGTGAAATCCTGAGTGACTTGTCCATGAGCGTTGAAGCCAAGCACAAACGCCTTATCGTAACCGGGGCGAATCACATGCTGCAGAAAACCAGTGGCGGCTTCCTGCTCGAAATCGAAACGGCTATGCACCGAGCCGCTAACGTCGACGAGCAGTCCCATTTCCAAAGGAAGATCGGTCTGCCCTTTGAAAGCAAGGATCGTCTGCGGCGGCTTGTGATCGTCAAGAATATGGAAGTCGCGCTCGTTCAGATTGCGCACAAACTTGCCATGCCTGTCCGTGGCAATAAAAAGGACGTTGACCTCGTCCACTCGTTTCTTGATAGTGAGGACAGAATTTTGGTCGTCGATCGGGACCGAGGTGCTGCCGCCAACGTCAGAGTAAAGAGAACTGCTGGAAGCAGTTACGAGGGGGTAGTGCGCCTGTGCAGAGGCCAGCGTGGCAGCCAAAATCAGCGCCGCCAGACCGAAAACCGACTTCGTGTACTTCATTCCAAAGGAGTCCAATATTTTCACTGCCAACCACGGCCAAAGGCCTTCCCAAGCATATAGATGCACGTTTAATGCCGAAAGACCCGGCGAGTTGCCCTATTCCGTGTCTTGCGCGACTGTAGGTCAGGCTGTGCCCAATGCCAAGTTACAAAAGGAGCACGCGTTTGGTTATGGCTGTTAACCGCTGAACCCATGACACTTATCTTTGCACGCTTGAAATGCCGTGAACGAAACCACGCAGCCGTGTTCCTCAATAGCGCCGGTAGTTTTCAAGGCACGCAGTCGGTAATGGAGATTCTGGACCGATTCGCCACCTTGTCCCACTGGGCCGTGCACATAAACAGTCCTATGCGCCACAATGAGTCCGCCTCGGTTAAGATGTTGGTGTTTTCTGGAGGACAGCGATGAAGAAACTGCTCGCACTAGTTTTGCTAGCGCTGCTGCCCCTCGTTGCCTGGGCCGAGGAGAAGGAAAAGAACGAGAAGGAAGAAGACCGGGTCAAAGAAGCCGGGGAAGTGCTCAAGGAAATCATTAATATTCCCGACGACATCCCTAAAGACCTAGTCGACAAAGCGGAATGCGTCATTGTCCTGCCCTCAGTGAAGAAATTGGCGTTTGGAATTGGCGCCAGTTATGGGCGCGGTGTTATGACGTGCCGCTCGGGCCAGCACTTCACGGGTTCCTGGACGGCGCCGGCTATGTACGCGCTGGAAGGCGGCAACATCGGATTTCAGCTTGGAGGTCAGGCCACAGACTTCGTAATTCTGGTAATGAATCCGCGGGGCGCCCAGTCCCTGATGGGCAGCAAGGTCAAACTGGGAGCTGATGCGTCGGCTGCGGCCGGACCGAAGGGCCGCAGCGCCGAGAGCGCCACTGACGTCGTGATGCGCGCTGAAATGCTTTCCTACTCGCGCTCGCGAGGTTTGTTTGCGGGGGTCTCGCTCGAGGGTTCTACCTTGCGGTCCGACAATCGCGCTAACCGCAAATTATACGGACGCGAGGTGAGCGCGAAGCAAATTCTGCGGGAAGGCAAGGTGGGAGCTCCTGCGGCTGCCCACGAACTGTTGGCCGAGTTGAACAAGTATTCGCCCAAGAACAAATCGGAGCCGAAGTCGCTGCAGTGATCCCCGTGACGGATGAAACAGCCGGATTTAGTGCCTTGTGCGTGGGCACGAAGTCCGTTGTCCATTCCCTATCACGACCGGGAATGGGGGGTGCCGCAGCACGATGATAAGCTCCTCTTTGAGTTCCTAATCCTGAAAGGAGCGCAGGCGGGCCTAAGTTGGGAGACGATCCTTGCCAAGCGTGAGAACTTCCGCGCTGCTTTTGCGCAGTTCGACCCCGCGGTGGTGGCGCAGTATGACAGGCGAAAAGTTCGAGGCCTTTTGAGCAATTCCGGCGCCTGAAGATCGAACCCGCGGTCCAGAACGCTAAGGCCTTTCTTGCCATGGAAGAGCAGTTCGGCACCTTCGACCACTACATCTGGCAGACTGTTGGAGGGCAACCACGTCTCAATTCTTGGCGCAGTTTGAAACAAGTTCCGGCTCGAAGCGCTGAGTCTGACGCCATGAGCAAGGACTTGAGACGGCGTGGCTTCAATTTTGTGGGATCCACGCTTTGCTATGCGTTTATGCAGCCGTGGCTGGTCAACGATCACCTGGTCAGTTGCTTCCGCTGGAAAACGGACGCGGACGACGGAGAAGGTGAACGCTCCCCCAAAGCGCCTCGCCAGTGCACGCGGGACTCTTCGGAACCTGGCGGCGGTTCCTCAGAATGACGCCATGTTACCAACCGATATCAGTCAGGCATCCATACCTGCAATGGCAGTATCATACGCGGGGACTGGCCAAGTGACATTCGATATCGGATGAGGAACTTATGTACTTCGAGCAGTTTTACCTCGGTTGTCTGGCACATGCGTCGTACATGCTAGGTTCTGGTGGCGAGGCGCTAGTTGTCGATCCGCAGCGCGACGTTGACCTCTACCTGAAGGCTGCCGACGAGCACGGGCTGAAAATCAGCCATATTTTTGAAACCCACCTGCACGCCGATTTCGTTTCTGGACATAAAGAACTCGCTGCCCGCACCGGTGCCCGCATCTACATCGGCGAAAAAGCAGGGGCGACTTATCCCCATGTGGACGCGCACGATGGATACGAGTTGCAGGTCGGACAGTGCCGGATCTCCGTACTCGAAACTCCCGGCCATACGCCGGAAAGCGTTTGTCTCGTCGTCACTGACTTGGAGAAATCCCAGAAGCCCTGGGCAGTGCTGACGGGCGATACCTTATTTATTGGGGATGTTGGCCGCCCCGATCTCTCCGAAAGTCATACTCCCGAAGAGCTCGCAGGCCTGCTTTATGACAGCCTGCACAAAAAGTTGATGAAGTTGCCGAATGAAGTGCTGGTCTATCCCGCCCACGGCGCGGGATCCCTGTGCGGACGCAACATGCGCGCCGAGCGCTCCTCAACCATTGGGACCGAACGCCTCACCAACTATGCCCTGCAAATCCGGAGCCGCAGCGAATTTGTGCACCAGCTGACGTCGAATCTTCCGGCGCGCCCTGATTATTTCCAGCAGGACGCCGAAATCAATCGCGAAGGCGCCGCTTCTTTGGATGAACTGCCAGAGCTACCGCTGATCCCCGCTGCGAAGCTGAGCGCGATGATGGACGACGGCACTCCCGCATTGGATGTGCGACCCCCGGAAGAATTTGCTGCGGGGCATGTCCCGGGTTCAATCAACATCGGGCTTTCTGGACAATTCGCTTCTTGGGCGGGCGCGCTCCTGGGTCTGGAATCGCGTCCGGTGTTGATTGCAGATTCACAAGCGAGAATCGATGAAGCGCGCATGCGGCTGGCGCGAGTCGGCATCGAGGAGTTGAGTGGCTATCTGGAAAGTGGGGTTTCTGGGTGGACGCAAGCGGGATTTTCCCTTGCGCACCTTCCGCAAATTACCGCCCAGGATCTGAACCAGCGCCGGCGTGATCCTGGTCTGCATGTGCTGGACGTGCGCCGTGCCGGAGAGTGGGAGGCGGGACACGTCGCAGAAGCGCACCTCTGGCCATTGGACAGATTCAAAGAGGCACTGCCGCTGGTGGATAAGACGATGCCCATGGCCGTCCACTGCAAGAGTGGATACCGCAGCACCATTGCCTGCAGTCTACTGATGCGGGCCGGGTATCGGAATGTAATTAATGTCGTGGGCGGATTTGATGCATGGCAGACTGCGCAGCTACTGGTCACGAAGGATGCGACAATTGCGGTTTAGATGGGGCGAGTCAGAGACTCGCCCCCGCACGAACTAACCTCTTTCTACGATCGAAACACACTCTTCGAGTACGTCCATAGCAACGTCGGCTTCCTCGCGTGTGACTATCAAGGGCGGCGACAGCCGGATTGAATTCGGTCCTGCGCCCAGAAACAAGATTCCACGCTCGAAAGCCAGTTGCACGATCTGGTCGCGCAGCTCCGGCGCCGGAGTCTTGGCTTCCTTATCTTTAACGATCTCGACACCAAGCATCAGGCCGCGCCCGCGGACATCACCGACGATCGCGTGTTTCTCCGGCCACGTGCTCAGCCGTTTCATCATGTAGGCGCCAACCTCCGCCGCATTCTTCATGCCTTCGCGCTGAATAACATCAAGCGTCGCCAGCGCGGCGGCTATGCAGACCGGGTTGCCACCAAAGGTGGAAGCATGCGAGCCCGGCACCCAATCCATGATTTCGGCTTTGGTGACGACCACGCTTAACGGCATGCCCGAAGCAATGCCCTTGGCGCTGCACACGATGTCCGGTTGAACGCCAGTGTGCTCGATGGCCCACCACTTGCCGGTGCGGCCCATCCCGGCCTGAACTTCATCGTCGACCAGCAGGATGCCATGCTGGTCACAAATCCGGCGGAGTTCTTGCACAAACTCGGCAGGAGCCACGATGTAGCCACCTTCGCCCTGTATCGGTTCGAGGAAGATCGCGGCAACTTCCTCGGGAGCCGTCGTTGACGTAAAGACCCTCTCCTCAATGAAGCGTGCGCAGTCGATCGCGTACTGCCTTGCATCCGAGCCTTTGGGTCGACGGTACAGATTGGGATACGGTACGTGCGTGACGCCAGGCACGAGCGGCGCGAAACGCCGCCGTTGTTGCGGTTTCGAAGCCGTCAGCGAAAGCGCGCCCATGGTGCGCCCGTGGAACGCGCCGTAAAACGCGATGACCTGCTGCCGCTCGGTGTGATAGCGGGAGAGCTTCAGCGCACATTCGACGGCTTCGGCGCCGGAATTGCCGTAGTAAAAACGATGGGGGCCCGGCATGGGCGCAATCTTGGTCAGGCGCTCTGCCAACTCCAGCATGTTCTCGTAATAAAAATCAGTGCCGGACATGTGAATGAGTTGTCCAGCCTGCTTCTGAATAGCAGCGACCACGTCTGGATGACAGTGTCCGGTGGAAACCACGGCTATGCCGGCGGAAAAATCAAAGAACTCATTGCCATCCACATCCTCGATGACGACGCCGTGACCGCGCTTGGCCACCAGTGGATACGAGCGAGTGTAAGACGGAGATATGAGGCGATTGTCAGCCTCGAGAATGCGCTGGGCATTAGGCCCGGGGAGCGCTGTTTTGATGTGCGGGCCGACTGCAGTCATGGTCTTATTCATGGGATCCTCCAAAATCAGTTTTGAGTTCTCGGTTCGCGGCTGTCAGGCGGATTGGGCCTGATGAGTCGATTGCGCTGGGAGGATCGGGAACTAGTCGCTGCCGAAGAGGCTGGGGCGCGCTTGCGACGGTAGCACTGCCAGATAGCGCCGCGGGCACACCAGGAACTGCAGCCAGCAGGCCGGGAGATGCAGGTTCGGATTTTGCAAGGCACACATTGCAGCAACTCTACTTACATTATAGCTTCGCCCGGCGTCGGCGTAACCCCTTATCTACTCATTCGTGGGTGGCCGTTGGTCATCAATTAAGGCAGTGACTACGTTTAATTTCAGAATCTTGTAGGGACTTTCGGCCGTCTGATCTTGTAGCTTCCAGCTAATCGAATGACCGACGCCCAGCGCCAGCACCGGTGGAGGGTGATTCTCAACTTCGGGCTGGTTTATCTGTTCTGGGGCTCGACTTATCTTGGAATCCGCATTGGCGTCGAGCACATTCCGCCAGCGTTGATGTGTGGCGCGCGATTCATCACGGCGGGGACTTTGCTCCTTCTCTACTGCGGGGTCAGCGGTCGGACCATCCGCTACAGCCCGCGGGAGCTTGGCCGCATGGCAATCATCGGGCTTCTACTACTGATGGGCGGTAATCTGACGCTCTCCTATGCAGAGCTGATTGTGCCCTCAGGACTGGCCGCGCTGCTGGTATCCGTGACGCCATTATGGTTTCTGGTCCTCGATTCGCTGCTACTCGGGCATCATCGCATTTCCAGGCGCGGACTGATCGGGTTGGCTCTGGGGATTGCGGGAATGGTTGTGCTGTTATGGCCTGATCTGAGGGCCACCGGTGCTTTGGGCCGCAGAGAATTGTGGGCAGCGTTGACGCTTCCCCTAGGCTCATTCAGCTGGGCACTCGGGTCCGTGCTCTCCAAGCGCTGGGAATCGGGGGCGGACCGCTTGAGTTCTACCGCCTGGCAAATGGCTTTTGCGGGCGTGGGCAATCTGCTGCTGGCCGTGGTCATCGGAGATTTTTCGCGGGCGGTGTGGACGACGCGAGGCATTGGCGCAGTGCTCTATTTAATCGTGTGCGGATCCTGGATCGGATACACCGCGTACATATGGCTGCTGGGACATGTGCCGACGTCAAAGGTGTCGACTTATGCCTATGTGAACCCTCTAGTGGCTGTATTTTTGGGGTGGGCCATCGAGCATGAGGTCGTGAATCAATTCATTCTTGCCGGCAGCGCGATCGTCATTGCTTCCGTGATCCTGGTCACGTCGGCCAAAGTCAAAGAGCGTGCTGAGGTGGAAGAGCTCGTCGAGACGGTGGGAGATTAGCGGCGAATGAAATTGTGTGGGCGCGGGTCTTTGACCCTTTGACCCGCGCTGGAAGGGTTGGAGACCCGTTCCCACGTGACCAGTCCCGCCACAAGCTTCACTTCTCCAGTTCCGCGTAAACCTCGCGCGCGGAGCTCAGCTCTTTCAGGACTGATTCCTTTTCCGCTGGCGTATTCCAATCGTTATTGGCTTGCACGGCGGAGATCAGACGCTCAATCCAGACAACAAAATATTCCGCGTCCTTCTTCGAATGCGACGGCGCGCCCGCAATCGCGATGTAGATGGGGCTGGTCGTGGCATAGGGATATGCGTCGAGAATGGGATCTTCGGCTTTATCGCTCCAGGCACGCAGCAAGCACCAGCCGCTCTCGGATACAGGCAAGGTCCCACTCACGTCGGCTTTGTCCCGGGCCCCATCTAAGCTTAACTCACGCACGACTTGTCCATTGCAGACGACTTGCAAATGGTCAACCGGCACGATCGAACGCAGCCATGCCGTGAATTTCAGTTGGTGTTTACCCGCAGGAATTTTGATTGCGTCTCCGACTTGATGCCCATCGAGAGTGAACCCCACCAAGGGGCCGTTCGTGGCGACGGTTCTGCCTTTTTTCAGAGAATTGAGCCAAGGGGTAATGTCGAGCGGTCCAGAAGGTACTAGCGCGTACACGCGGTTCAATCCCACCGGTCCTCGCAGTGAGGCAAAGTTCGCCATAGCATCGGTGCCTGCGGCTGCAGGCAAGTGAAATCCTGAGTTGAGAAGCCGATACCAGACGTTGGCGGTTGACTTGTGATCGCTGAAACCAACCACCTCGATGTAGTCGACCTTGGCCAGGGCAACATCCACGGGCAACTCATCCGTGAGCAATTCATCTTTGGCGGGGTCAGGAATGACATCGAACGGGTGAGCGTAGCCCACGAGGGCATGCTGTTGGTGTGCCATATCGGCGACGTCGGCGTTGGTAGGCACCAGGCTAACAGCGGCAGTACCGGGATATGCGGCGTAATCGGGAAGAATGAAGTTGCGTGTCAGGTTCAGCAGTCCGAGATGACCCCAGTAGCTGGTGTGAAATTCCTGACTGTGCAGCAGCAAATTCGTAGAAGTTGAGGCCGGGTCAGGCGTCGTCCGGAAGTAGGCAATGTCTGGTATGCGTTGCTCCTTGTTAACGATGAGGTCCTCGACAATCGGGAGATTTTCTGCCGCGGCCTGCTCGATCATGTGTTTCGGTGTGTTCGAGTAGGAGCCACCGTAGTTCATGTGCACGTGAACATCGCCGCTGACCCAATGCGAGTTTGAGCTCTGCGGGATTTGCAGCGGCTCCAGACGCGCGGTCACATCTGACTTCTGATTGGGCACAACCTGCAAGGTTCGGCGTTCGATGCGATGTTCAAGGCCTTTCATCACTTCGATTTCGACGCGGCCTGCCGGAACCGCTATCTGAGACTTACCCTGTGAGTGGAAGTAATGCGCTTCAAAAGGATGTCTGGCACGATCGAAGCTGTCGTCGGCGTGCATCCAGGTGTCTTCCGGAGCGTAAGCCCGGCCATCTTCGCCCGTAACCGAAATGCGCGCGGCGGTTTGGTGACCGGCATCGTCGAGAACCGTTATGGCAACCGTGCCCATAGGTTTTTTGTAGCGCTTTTGCCTGTGCACAACCTGGGTCTGAGCTCCTCCAGGAAACTGCTGCACCCACAGAGAAGGGTTGCCGTAGCGATTGGAGATGAAGGCGATCTGCTTGCCGTCTGGCGACCAGCGAGGGTTCGTGTTGTCGAAGTCACCGTAAGAAATAGGCAACGCGTCGCCGCCAGCCGAAGGCATCATCCAGAGCTGATTCCAGGCCTGTCCCAGATATGAGCTGTACACGATGCGCTTGCCATCGGGAGTGAAATCGGGGCGAGCTCTCCAGGTAGTTTCTTCGTAGTGAATTTCGCGCGCTTGGGCTCCTGGTTCGGCTTTCATGCGCCAGAAGCCGCCGGTGCCATAAATGTGTCCCCGATTGGAAACGAAAATGATTTCAGTTCCGTCCGGCGACCATGCCGGACTGATCTCGTGATCGAATTGGCTGTAGTAATAGCGCGGCAAGGTGCTACGAGTCTCGCCTGTGAGTCGTTGCACGTCGCTGAGTTCGCCGTTTCGGAACTGCCCGACAAAAATATGAAAGCGTCGGTTGAAGGAGGTTGAGACGAACACGATGCGCCTGCCATCTGGCGAGAAGCGCGGTTCCAGGTTGACCGCACCTCCATGAGTGAGCTGCCGGACTTGGCCGCTCTGCAAATCGAGAGACCAGAGTTCCAAGGCGTCCTTGTAATAGGAGGCGTAGACGATCCGGCGCCCGTCGGAGGAGCAGTCGGGCTGATAGTCGTAGCCCGGACCGGAAGTCAGTTGCTCTGCGATTTCCGAGTTCACCTTCTGGCGCCATAGAGACCCTGCCATTGAATAAACCAGCGACTGGGAATCGGATAGCCACGCGGCCGCACTCGGGCCAAGGGTCAGTTGAGGCAGATACATCTCGCGATAGTAATAAGGATGGGGCGCGGCGATCTGCTTGAGCACGGGTTCGCGCTGAGCAAACAAGGATGTGGCCGAGATCAGCAATCCCAGCCAGATTCGCGCCCAGTGATGGGTTCGCAAACGCGCCTCCCAATGAGGTCCGCCGTCTTGACCAGGCGGGAATTATACCGAACAGCCTAGGCGTCTGATTTTTGTCGTACTAACAGCCAGTTGAGAAATGCAACCACTACGGTTGTTATGAGGATGAGAGACTTTCCGAAATCCACTTGAGTTAAGAGTACGGCACAAACGATCACCCCGGCCACAGAAAACACTGGACCGCCAGGGAGTCGAAACACGGCTGACCCCGGCCGCCTCCTGCGAAGCACCGGGAGTGCCGCGCATCCGACGCCGTAATAGACAAGCCGCGCTACTGCCGACAGGGTGAGGTTCCATCTGAAGCTCCCCAACTGAGCCAGCAACCAGGTCAGGACGGCAAACACCAGAATTGAGAAATACGGAGTGCGGTAGCGGGAGTGTACTGCAGCAAATATTTTTGGGAAGTCCCCTCGTTCTGCAAGGGCATAGGTTACTCGGGGGACACCAACGATTTTAGCGCTAAGGTATCCATAAAACGAAATCAAAGCGCCCACGGTTACGATCACAGCGCCGCTCTCGCCAATGGCGAGCCGAGCGACATCGGCCAGCGGGCGTTGAGAGTTGCTGGCATTGGGTAGCACTCCGACCGAAACCCACTGAATCAAGGTGTAGACCAAGGTGCAGATCACCAAAGCCGCGAGCAGTCCGAAAGCCGCATCGCGCTGAGGATTTTTCGCTTCGCTCATCGGAGTGAGCGCGCTCTCAAAACCGCCATAGGCAAAGACCAGCAACAAGATTGTTTTCAGCCATTCCCCTAGCCCGGCCGTGGGCATAGCAGCCGTTGCCGCGGCGCGCATTGTGAACATGCAGGCGGCGCCCATGATAATCACTAAGCCGAGCGGCAACAGCTTTGCGATTGTGAAGAAGTTGCTTACCTGGGTGCCGCTGCGCACGCCGCGGTAATTGATGACGGCCAGAATGCCCACAAGGAGTGTAAGTATGAGGAAACGCGGAACGGGGTCATTGGCACGAGGCCAGAATTCGGCCAGGTATATAACGAAAAGATTAGCGTTCGCCGCGGGGGCACTCAACTGCGAGAGCCACAACATCCAGCCCATCTCGATGCCCATCAGGCGGCCAAAGGCAACACGCGCGTAGAGATATGGGCCTCCTGCCTCGGTGAAATAGGAAGCCACTTCGGCAAAGCAGCACATGATGACCCCGATTACCGCCCCTGCCAGCAACACGGCCAACGGGCTGTATTTCCCGACAAGTCCTGCAAGTTGTGAGGGCAGGCCAAAAATTCCACTGCCGATGATGGAGTTCACCACCAGCGCCACCATGCTCCAGCGTCCGATAGCCCGCACCAGGGCAGTTGAGCTCGCTTCAGTCACAAAGACGCTTGTAAAAGATAGGCGGAATCGTTCACAAAGAAAAAGTCCTTATTGCGGGAATGAGACTAACGCTTGGCTGCAAACTGGGCGGCATAATCGTCTACGGAGTGAAGGCGCACACCATAACGCGTCGCGTTATCCCGGCCCATGGGAATGACCTCACCAGCCGCGTAACCCAGCATCAGCGCACCAAACGTCTTCTGCAACGGATCGGTGGAACGATGTTGCTCCTGCAAAGCGTCCACTGGGACATGCTGCAAAGAAAATTTCTTGTGAAGTTCGTTTTCGAAGATGCGAACCGCTTGCAGCTGCGAGACCGGCTCCGGTCCGCCGAGTTCGAGAACTTGATTGCCCGTGTCGCTTGCCAAGGCAGTTGCCACGGCAAAATCTGCGACATCAAAAGCGGAGATGTAGCTCGCCGGCGCTTCTCCTGAACCATAGATCCGCGCGGTACCGTTAGCGGGATCAAAACCCAACATCGCGCTGAGCCACATTTCCATGAAGTAGGTTGGGCGAAGGATTATCGCTTGCATCTGGCTGGCCAGGAGGCGTCGCTCGCAGTCCCGCTTCGCCGTCTCCAGAGGCGAGTCGAACTTTTTGTTTCCTGAATAAGAGAGGTAAACGAACTTCTTGACCCCGGCTTGCTCGGCAGCGGCGATCAGGCCGAGCACGCCGTCACGGTCGACGCGCTTCAGTCCATCATCTTTAGCCTCGGGCATCGAGGTGGCGGTGCACACGATCGTTTGAACTCCGGCGCAGGCGCTGGCCAGAGTTTCCGGCCGGGTGAGATCTCCATCCACTACTTCCGCTTCCGCATCGAGAAGTGCCTTTGCTTCTGCGCGACTAGCACCACCGCGAACCAGCGCGCGTACCGCTGCCCCTTTCTTGCGCAGCCGCAGCGCAATCTGTTTGCCGACAAGTCCGGTTGCCCCTACTACCAGGAGCAAATTCGCCATGGATACCTCCCGGGTCGACCCGAGATTATAGAATGAAGCCGCTACTCGGCGTGCAATCCAGCACTACAGGAAAAGAGATGAAACGGACTTCTTGCCTACTGATCGTTCTTACCGTTTTGTTACCTCTTTGTGCACCGGCGCAGGTTCCCGAAGCATCGTGGCAGCCACTCGCAGCGCTCGCGCGAGTTGAAAAGCTGCCCAATGGCGTTGAATTAAGGACGGGGAAGTCGGCGGTGCGCGTGGTTGCAGTCAACGACGCAGTCGTGCGGGTCCGCGTGGCAAAGGACGGAACTTTCCCTGCCGATCATTCCTGGGCCGTTCTGCCGGAAGCAGTTCAGTCTGCGCCCAAAGTGCAGGTCTCCGATTCTTCCGCTGCCGTGGAATTCGCGATTGGCGCCGGGCGAGTCCGCGTGCAGAAATCGCCGCTACAAATCGTCTTCCTGGACGCAAGCGAAAAGGTTGTGCTGTCGGACGCACGCCCGATGGCCTTCAGCGGCAGCTCTTTCCTTGTCTGGAAGGCCATGCCCGACGATGAACATTTTTACGGGTTGGGTGATAAGCCAGGCTCCGTGGATCATCGCGGACAGGCCTACGGCATGTGGAATACCGATGCCTATGGCTGGCAGGAATCGACCGATCCTCTCTATAAGGACATCCCGTTCTTTCTCGCGCTACGCCAGGGTGTGTCTTACGGCATTTTTCTCGACAACACATATCGCAGCAGCTTCGACCTGGGTCGGGTCGAACGCAATGTGTATTCGTTTGGAGCGGAAGGCGGCGAACTGAATTACTACTTCCTGTTTGGTCCCGATCCTAAGAAAGTGCTCGAGTCCTACACGGCGCTGGTAGGGCATAGTCCGTTGCCGCCGCTGTGGGCGCTGGGATTCCAGCAATCCCGATACAGCTACTACCCCGAAGCGCGGGTACGCGAAATTGCTCGCACCTTCCGTGAGCACAAGATTCCTTGCGACGTGATTTACCTGGATATCGACTACCAGCAGGGCAATGCCCCATTCACCGTGGACCGCGAGAAGTTCCCGAATTTTGCAGGCATGATTCGTGATCTGGGCAAGCAAGGTTTCAAAGTCATTCTCATCACTGATCTGCACATCAAGAAGCAACCCGGTTACAAACCCTATGACGAAGGAATTGCGGGCGACAATTTCGTTAAGAACCCGGATGGCTCGGTCTACGTGGGAAAAGTGTGGCCCGGCGACAGCGTTTTCCCCGACTTCACGCTGGAGAGAGTTCGGCGCTGGTGGGGAAGTCTGTACAAGGACTTTGTGGATACGGGCGTGGCCGGCTTCTGGAACGATATGAATGAACCGTCGGTCTTCTTTCGTCCCGATAAGACTATGCCGCTGGACGTCGTCCATCGCGTGGATTGGGGTGGAACTGAAACTCATCGGGCCATTCACAATGTCTACGGCATGCAGAACGCTCGCGCCACCTATGAAGGTCTGCTTCGTTTACGTCCCGATCAGCGTCCATTTGTTTTGACGCGCGCGGCTTACGCGGGTGCGCAACGTTATGCCGCCTCCTGGACGGGCGACAACACCAGTTCATGGAATCACCTGCGCATGATGACGTCCTCATTGGAAAGCCTTGGCCTGTCAGGTTACCCCTTGGTCGGAGCCGATATCGGCGGTTTTGCCGGAACGCCAACACCTGATCTGCTCACCCGCTGGATCGAAGTTGGAACCTTCACGCCGATTTTTCGGGATCACACCACGAAGGGCACCGCTGACCAGGAGCCCTGGGTACACGGCCCTGAGCAGGAAGCCATTCGCCGCCGCTACATCGAACTGCGCTACCGGCTTCTGCCTTACATCTACACCAGCGTGGAAGAGACCGTGAGGACTGGTTTGCCGCTGGAACGGCCGTTGTTTCTCGAGTACCCGAATGACGAGAGATTCTACGAAGAAGTAGACAGCGGTTTCCTGCCTGAGTACCTATTCGGCCGCGACCTTCTTATTGCTCCGAAAGTAGTGGAGATGTTGGATCCCCTGCAGGTCGAATTGCCGCACGGCACATGGTACGACTTCTGGACTGGCCAGAAGCTGCAAGGGGGAACCGATATCCGCTTGGAGCCTCTGCTCGATGCGCTTCCGGTCTATGTTCGCGCTGGAGCCATCCTTCCCCAGCAGCCCCTGGTCCAGTACACAGGACAAAAGCCCGATGGCCCATTAACACTGCAGGTCTACCCCGGAGAGGACTGTCATGGGTCGCTTTATCTGGATGATGGCATCAGTTTCGCTTACCAGAAGGGTGAGTACTTGCGCGTGAACTATACCTGTGAAGTATCGCCCGGTTTGATTCGGGTGATGATCTCGCCGGCACAGGGATCGTTTTCTCCCTGGTGGAACCAGGTGAAGCTGGAAGTCTTTGGCATTCTAAGACAACCCAGGCAGGTTTCGGCCAGCGGTACTCCCCTTACAGGGTGGAGCTACGATCCGGCGAGCGAGCAGGTGATTGCGACAATTCCCGACCCGGTGAAAGGCGCTGAGATCGTGGTGAGCTATACGCAAGAATAGTGAAAGACATTTCGATGGGTCGCACAGAATCGACGCAGGCGGTCCCGCGTCAGCCGGCACCTGGCGCGTGAAAAACCGTATGTGCTGGCCTTTCACACCAAGGTAATGTGAATTACCAAAGCTCATGCACAGCGGACATCTGTTCGCTTGCTCCTTCGAGTGAGATGTTGAAATGTCAGAATCGCACGCGAGATGAACACGAACGACTACATGGACGACATCGATCTGCGAATCCTGCGAGTCACGGAAGATCTGCGTGCCATTCAGCGAGAACTGAACTGCGCCGCCATGCAAGCGCCGGCCGATCCCGAGTTAATGGAATCGCTCAGCCAGCTAACTGAGATGGAATCGATTCAAACTCTCAAGTCGGCGCTTGACCAGATGCGGCACTTCCTGTGGTTCTATATGCAGATTGTCACCAGTGAATCCGAGATGGATGAAAAGCTGCGACAGACTCTGCGTCAGAATGTCTCTGAAGATACACTGCCCGCTCGCGAAGTAAGCCTGTTCGACAAGATCAAGCAGGCTACAGATACCGCCATGATGCGGTATCTGATGGACGGAAAAGTTCGCAAGCCGAATTAGTTTCTTCACTACTCTATTCCACCGTCACTGACTTAGTCAGATTCCTGGGCCGATCGACATCCAGCCCGCGGTGTACTGCCATGTAGTAAGCGAACAATTGCAAGGGCACGATCTCCAGGATTGGAGAAAGCAATTCTGGAGCGGCAGGCACAAAAATCGTGTGGTCGGCGAGGCTGGAGACCTCTGTGTCTCCTTCAGATGCAACAGCGATAACTTGGCCGCCCTGCTTCTTGAACCCTCTTATGTTGGCCAGCGTCTTTCCGTAACGCAACCGCGAGCCGGGATCGCTAGGATCACAAGCGGCAAGAGTGACAACCGGCAGATTCTCGTCGATCAGTGCATTGGGACCGTGCTTGGTTTCTCCGGTGGGATAACCCTCGGCATGAACATACGACACTTCTTTCAACTTTAACGCGCCGTCCATGGCGATCGGATAATGCACCGCACGGCCTAAGAAGAGAAAATCCTCCACCTTGTGATATTTGTCCGCCAGAGCTTCGCACTGGCTCGCTCCTTCCAGCACCCGCTCGGTCTTGGTGGGAAGATCGAGAAGTTCCCGGATGTGCTGCCGCATTTTCTCTTGATTCAACCTGCCACGAGCGTGGGCGAGGTAAAGCGCGAACAGATACAAGACGGCCATCTGAGCGCTGAACGCCTTGGTGGAGGCAATACTGATCTCCGGCCCGGCAAGCGTGTAGATAACGCCATCTGCCTCGCGGGCAATGGTGGAGCCAATCACGTTGGAGATGGCGATCGTGCGCGCACCTTTGGCCTTTGCCTCACGCAAAGCGCCGGTAGTGTCGGCGGTTTCGCCCGACTGCGTGATGAGAATAGCTAATTCACCCGGGCCGGTCAGCGGATTGCGGTATTCAAACTCACTGGCATAATCCACGTCCACCGGGACACCGCTTAGTTCCTGGATCATGAATTGCCCCGTCATTCCAGCGTGACGGCTGGTTCCCGAAGCGACAATGTTGATGCGGTGCAGCCCGCGCAACTCGTCGACGCTGAGATGAACGTTCTCCAGCCGTACCAGCCCATCGGCGAGCGACACCCGAGGCGCAATGGTGTCGCGCAGGCTGCGAGGCTGCTCGAATATCTCCTTGATCATGTGATGGCGGAATTGGCGCTCACCACTCATGCCGTTTCTCCCCGTTGTTCGATTTTAGACACCCAGCCCGCGCACGATCGTTCGGATAACTTCATGTCGCTGATTCAACACGACGAAATCAGCGTCAGCACCGGGAGCCAGACCCCCCTGCTGCCCGGAGATCCCCACAACGTACGCAGGATTCAGAGTTGCGGTGCGCAAAGCTTGTTGCAGATTCAGATTGGCAAATTTCATGACATTGCGCAGCGCGCGATCCATGGTCAGCACGCTGCCCGCCAGCTTGTCGCCCAGAATACACTTGCCGTTCTTCACCTCAAGCTCGAAGGCGCCCAGGCGATAGCGTCCGTCGGGCATGCCGGTCGCGGAGGTGGCATCGGTTATCAGGACCGCCCGCTCGGGCCCCTTCAACTTGACAAAAAGCTCAACTACCGCGGGATCTACATGGATCCCGTCAGCGATGATATCTGCGCTCATATTCGTATTCGCCAGCACGAGACCGAGAATACCGGGATCACGATGGCTGAGCGGGCGCATCGCGTTAAAGGTGTGAGTTGCATGACGCGCACCTGCCGCCATCGCCGCACGGGCAGTACCTAGATCCGCGTCGGAGTGTCCAAGACTCACACATACTCCTCGCTGGCTGGCCTCCCGGATGATTTCCTGTGCACCTTCCACTTCGGGCGCGATGGTTATCATTTTGAGGTGCCCGCGAGAAGCCTGCCAAAAACGCTCGAACAGAGGGAGCGTCGGCTTCAGCAGGTGTTCCGGGGGATGCACGCCGCGGCGCGTGTGGCTGATGAAGGGCCCCTCAAGGTGAATGCCAAGCGGACGCGCCCGCCGGCAGTCTCCATTCGTCTTCCTTTCGATCGTCCGGGCAAGCCGGTCCAAGGCACCGAATGTGACCTCGAGAGGAGCGGTAACCGTAGTTGGAAAATAGCTGGTTACGCCATGTTTGAGTAGGAGCGCTTCGACGCAGGGCAGGGCTTCGGGATCAGATTCCATCACATCGTGCCCCGCTCCGCCGTGAATGTGAATATCAATGAACCCGGGCGCTAAAACAGAATCGCCAAAATCCACTAGCCGGGCTTTGGAAGGAACCGGGCGCCGGGCGCGGGATGTCACATCCACGATCACACCATCGTCGATCACCAACAGGGGCCGCTCAATGCGCTCCAGTGGCGTGTACAGCATGGCGGCAGTGCAAGCTAACATGGTGACGGAAAGGGAAAGAAGATCATTCTATCGGAAACAGCGAGCCTGTCGAATTAATTGAGAAAGTGATCCTTGCCTTGCTCAGCGGAGGTCACATCCTGGTGGCGGATGTGTCCGGGGGTACACTTGCCAGGGCCGCCGACAGCCAGGCGCTCCGGCTGTGCCCAAGCGAACTCTTCGCGTTTAGCGGAGGATGTCGATGCGTGTCACGGGATGAATTTCATTCCATCCGCGATCACGGTCGGTGACGTAGGCGCCCGTCACGCGGACACGATCGCCGGCATTGGGAATCCTGATCTGCGGATGAAAAGCGCCGCATGCGTCTTTGTTGGCGGCATCGGCTGGAGTGTGCTCGCAGATTACTTCCACCACAAGCTTGCCACCTGCGTGCATCACATTCATCAGATTTAGTATCGATTGGTGTTCGGGATCGAGGGCGATATGCAGATCGCCGTCCGATGCTGGGTGCAGCGAGACCACTCGACCCTCGACCGCGGTACACGCCTCAACTATCTCCAGCCTTTCTTTGTCATGGACATGCTTCCACAGGCCAGGATCACAGTTTTCAGCCGCCAACTTGACGAGCGCCTTTCCTGCATAGCGAAGTCTCGCAAACACAAGTAAAGCGGTCAGCGCTATCAGCACGGCCAGCGTGATTCGTACGGTTCGGCTCAAAGCAGGCTTCCTGCGGGTTCTCTCCTGTGTTTCTCTTCTCTCCTAGGCGAAAAGTGCCTCGGCGCTGAATGCTAGTCAAAGACCACGGTCTTGTTCCGGTAGAGCAGGACGCGGTTCTCGATGTGCCAGCGGACAGCGCGGGAGAGGACCATCTTTTCCAAGTCGCGGCCTTTCTGCAACAGGTCGTCGAGGGCATCGCGGTGGGAGATGCGCACGACATCCTGCTCAATGATGGGACCGTCATCGAGGACTTCGGTGACGTAATGGCTGGTGGCGCCGATGAGCTTTACGCCTCGCTGAAATGCCTGGTGGTACGGCTTGGCGCCTACGAAGGCCGGCAGGAAAGAGTGGTGGATGTTGATGATGCGGTGCGGGTACCGGTTGACGAATTCCTCGGAAAGGATCTGCATGTAGCGAGCGAGCACGATCAAGTCAGGACGGTGCTGTCCGAGTAAAGCGAGGATCTCCTGCTCGGCTGCTTGCTTGTTGTCCTTAGGAACGGGAATAAGCTCATACGGAATGCGATAAAAATCTGCGATCGGTTTGTTGTCCGGATGATTGGAAATGATAATTGGGATTTCGCAGTGGAGTTCTCCACTGTGTTGCCGGTAGAGCAAGTCCGCCAGGCAGTGATCGTATTTTGAGACCAGAATCGCCATCTTGGGGCGGTAGGCGGAGCGGGCCAGGCGCCATGTCATCTCGAACTTTTCAGCGACTGGCGCGAAATGCTCGGCAAAGCTAAGGAGATCGAAGTCGAAGTCGGCGGGATCAAATTCGACTCGGGTCAGGAACAGACTGGATTCTTCGTCGAAATGCTCATCGGCGTGCAGGATGTTGCCGTTGTGTTGGAAGACGAAGTTAGCAATGCTGGCGACGATTCCTTTGCGGTCGGGACAGCTGACGAGGAGAATGGCGGTATTTTTCATGAGCGTCAAATCCTCATGCCAGCACTGACCTTCTGCAGCGCCACGCAATCCGTCCGTGAAACCAGATCCCGCTCCCGCAAGTGAACCACCGACACCGGCGTCAAGACGCTGGCGCGGCGCTTTGCCTATCATGGCCGGCGAGCGTGAATGCGGCCGCGCCAATGTACAGAATCGCGCCGAGCGGAACCGAAAAAGCAACCTGCGTTGAACCGGACCAGTCGGCGACCAATCCCATGATCGGCGGAACAAAAGCGCCGCCCACAATCGCCGTCACCATCAAGCCCGAAACCGCGTTTGCCTGCTCCGGTATACGATCAACGACCATCGAAAAAATCAGTGGGAAGATGTTGGCAAAGCCCAATCCAACCAGAAAGAAGCTGGCCGTGGCTGCGGTGCGGCTGGGCACCAGCACGCCCAAAATGCCGAGAACCGAGAGAGCGCATGTGACTCGGAAAAACGTCGGTGCCTTGATCCAGTTCAGGATCACACCACCCGAAAAACGGCCAATCGTCAGCCCGAGGAAGAATAGGCCGGTCCTAAGGAGCCCGACGCGAGTGATATCCAGTCCGAAGCGGTCTTTCAAAAACAGAGCAATACCAGAGCTGACGGAAACCTCCGCGCCGACATACAGGAAAATCCCCAATACCAGGCTTGCGACATATCTGGTGTGCAGCAGTGCGAAGGCAGAACGAAAGGTCGCGGGTTTCTGAGTGGGCAATCTGTGCTCTTCTATCCGTAGCGGCCAAAGCGCCAAAACGGTGATCAGGATGAACCTGCTGTAAATAGGAAAAATGACGGACCAACCCCCGTCCAGCGCGCGCGCTGCAATAACCGGGATGAGCGGACCGGACAGTGAACCAATGGCTTTGACAAACTGCCCGAACGAGAGATTGCGAGAATACGTTCCTTCTGGCGAGACATCGCGCATGATCGGGTTTCCGGCGACCTGAAGCGTCGTCGCGCCGGCGCCGAGCAAGAGAATGGTGACCAGGAACACAGGAAACGTCGACAGGCCCGCCAGTGCCGGGACCAGGAGGCCTATCAACATGATCAACAGGCCGAGCACCAGAACGAACTTCTTCCCCTTTTTGTCCTGGAAAATACCCATCGGAATCGCCAGAATCCCAAACATTGCGAATCCGACGAAAGGAATCAACTGGGCGGTGAGGTTCGACACCTGGAACTTCTCCCTGGCCAATCCGACGAACGGGCCGACCGCATCGCCGAAACCCATTGCGAGAAACGCCAGGAAGACCGGTACTGTCGACCGGTAGTTCATTTGGTCTGGGTGAGAGTCGCGACCGCGGAGGACGCCGCCTGAGCCCTCACTAGAGCCGCGGCGCCCGCGATACCGGCATCCTCGCCGTACCGCGCCAAGACGATCGGAATGTGTTGGGCGGATGGATTCACGCAGGCACCGCGCAACCGTCGCCGGATATCGTCCAACAGGTCTCGAAACATGTTGGCGACTCCGCCTCCGAGGACGATGATGTCCGGATCGAGAAGATCGATGATGTTGCCGAGCCAGTAAGCGAGCGCCCGTAAGGTTTCCTGCATAACTTCTGTGGCAACGACATCGCCTGAACGGTATGCCTGGCTGACCATTTCGCTCGTGACATCTTCCGAATTGCCATGTGAGAGTTCCAACAACTTTGAATTGCGACCATCCATCAGCTTCTTGCGTGCCCGCTTGGCGATTGCCGGGCCTGAGGCTAGAACCTCGATACAGCCGCGCTTGCCGCATGGGCAGGTAGGGCCGTTTATATCGATCCCCATGTGCCCGCCCTCGCCAGCAGCGCCAGTTGCTCCTTCGTAGATCCTGCCGTCGAGAACAATGCCAGTGCCGATTCCAGTCCCGATCGTGCCATAGAAGACATGGCGATAACCTGAAGCCGCACCCCATAGAGTCTCGGCCAGAGCTGCAGCGTTGGCATCGTTATCGACCGCCACTGGAATTCCGAAGGTCTGCGCGATCGCATCGGCGAGAGGAAACTGACGCCAGCAAGTAAGATTCGGCGGATTAATGACGACGCCCGTCTTGGGATCAAGCGGGCCAGGGCAACAAACGCCAATGGCAGAGACCTGAGGGTCGCGGGCATTTCGTAAAATGTCGCGAACCGCCGTCGTCACAGCCGCTAAACCAGTTGCCGCATCTCCCGTGGAGACCATTGGCACGCGCGCTTGTTGCAGGATTTCACCCTGTGCACTGACCAGTCCTGCAGCGACCTTGGTCCCCCCGATATCTACGCCAATCACGAGTTTCCCGCTCATGGATTCAGCCTGCATAGATGTAGGTCTGGTTCAGAAACCGTATTCTGCCTTTATCGTGCCGCCAGTCTTGCTGATCAACGCTAAGGCCGCGTGTTGTGCTGGAAGGCGCAACGTCGGCGCCCACCGCCGAGCTTGTCCCGAAGATCGAGATTCACATCCTTGGCAGTTTCGGAGGTTATCACATAAAGAATTGCATCCTGCAATACCCTGGGATAAATCATCACGCCGGGTGAGGAGTTGCCCGCCATCTCGAACGGGGCACCAACCCCAGCCCGGTTGAGGACATAGCGATACACACTGGCTGCCGCATTCAGATCTCCTGCCAGCTTTACTAGGTATGCCGTCCAGCAAACCCTCAACTCGCTTTGTGCAAACTGTCGGGCGAGACCTCACGATTCGTACACCCATTTGCCATCGACCATGGTGCGCTCGACCGTCGCTTTCATCAGCGCCAATGGGTCAGTCTTGAATGGGTCTTGTCGTAGCACTACGAGATCGGCGAGTTTACCTGCGGTGATTGACCCTTTGATGCCGTCTTCAAACGATGCGTAGGCTCCATTCAAGGTTCCGCATCGAATCGCTTCCTCCAGTGTGATGCGCTGGTTTGCACCCCAGACGTTTCCTTTCGGATCGGTGCGCGTTAGCTGGGACTGCAGCCACATCATGGGATCGGATGGGCTGGCCGTGTAATCGGAAGCATCCGTCGGCTGCAGTCCCGCGTCGATAAATGAGCGCATGGCAAACATGTTTCTCGTCCGCTGTTCCCCATAGAAGTGCATGACATCACCGTGAAAGTACACATAGCAGGAAAATGGGGCGGGAATCACTTTTAACGCCGACATCCGCCGAATAAGCGACGGGTTGATCAGAGTGCAGTGCTCAACGCGGAAGCGTGGATCCCGGCGCGGCGTTTCTTTCTGCACCTGTTCATAGACACCGAGAACTTCATCGATAGCTAGGTCGCCGTTGGCATGGGTGGCGAGTTGCCATCCTGCAGCGTGGGCCCTGCGTGACGTCTCCAGCAACTCTTCACCCGAGGTGACTTGCAGTCCCGTGTAGTTCGGAATACCGACATACGGTTGTGACAACCACGCCGTACGCTCAGAAATAGAGCCGTCGGCATACTGCTTGACACCCCCGATGCGCAGCCAATCGTCGCCGAAGCCGGAGTGAATACCCGCCTGCATGAAGTGCGGCAGGTCGGCTAGGTGAATCAAGCAATAGGTGCGAAAGCGCAAGTCGCCGGCATCGCGCGCGTCTTGATAACCCTGTACTGCATCGGAGCCAGCGTCGGCATCGCACGCAGACGTCACACCCTTACTGATGAACATCTTCGAGATCAGAGCGGCGCCCTGGCGCAGGTCGTCGCGCGTGACTTTTTGGGGAATCAGCTTGTAGAAGTCCTTGGTCGCGCTGTCCGCGACAAATCCTGTTAATTTTCCCGAACTGTCCCTCCCATAACGGCCTCCTGCCGGATCTTGCGTTTTCTCCTCGACACCAGCCAGCTTTAGCGCCTCGGAATTGACAAAGATCGTGTGTCCGCCACGATGGGTGATCAGCACGGGATGATCGGGAACAGCCACATCGAGGTCGTGGCGATTGATGGGCCGTGGCGTTTTGCCGTCGTCGTAGAGGAACCCGGCGACCCACTCGCCGGGTACAGTCTTCTGCGCACGTTCGCGAAGCGCTGCCTGGATGGCTTCGATGGAATCCTTATCACAGGGCACTTTCTTCAGATGATCGACTCCGGAGTAGATCGGATGCGCGTGCGCATCGTTGAAACCCGGTAGGACCGTTTTCCAACCAAGGTCCACCTTGCGCGTAAGTGCTGATGCCAGCGGCAGGACCTCATCGTTGGAGCCGACAGCGAAGATGCGGCCTCCGCTGATCGCGACGGCCTCGGCGCGTGGCAACTGACCGTCCACCGTCCAGATGTTCGCGTTGTACAAAACGGTTTCCGGTTCTATTCTTGTTCGCGGGAGCAACTTTAGTGCGGCAATCGCACTGAGAGCTCCGAGAAATGACCGGCGGGTGCTTGCCATGCTGTTATGCGCGCTGCGAATAGTACAAGAAAGGCCTGCTTTCGACCAGCCTTGTATACAAGACCTTGTATACAACACCACCGATGAAACAATGAAAACGACATTCACACTGCAGATGGGGAATAGTTACTCACCGAGGAGCTACACATGCGGCGAATTCGCGCCTTCACATTAGCGACACTCTTGACACCGACATGCGCCTTTACCCAATCGCCGCTTGATCAAGTCTGGCAGACGGTCACGAGACCAAGGAACAATTCCACAACCGCCGCTCTCAGCAACGATAAGATCACCGCGGGCTTGAAAGAGGCCCTGAAGGTGAGTACCGGCAGAGCAGTGGCTTCTACTGGCAGACGCGACGGTTTCCTGAAGAACGAGGCCATCAAGATCCTATTGCCCGAGAAGCTGCGCACTGCGGGCAAAGGAATGCGACTGCTAGGCATGGGACCGCAATTGGACGATCTTGAAATTGGAATGAATCGAGCGGCGGAGCAGGCCACTCCCCTGGCAAAACAGATTTTCCTCAATGCACTGGTCAAAATGAGCATTGATGATGCGCGAAACATCCTTACCGGCGGTGACAACACAGCGACAGTGTATTTTCGGCGGCAGAGTTCGGGGCAACTCACGATGGCTTTCCGACCAATCGTTCATCAAGCCATGCAACAGGTAGGCGTGACCAGCCAGTATAACCAGTTGATGCAAAACTTGATGGCCGCTCCGTTGCTACGAACTCAAGGCCTTGACCTCGATGGCTACGTCGTCGGCAAGACTCTGGACGGTTTGTTCTACATGTTGGGCCAGGAGGAAAAACAAATCCGCAACGATCCCGCGGCGCGAACCACCGCGTTGCTTCGCCAGGTGTTCGGCGCACGGCCGTAGCCATACCAGGTTTTGCAGGGGCTGATCGGGCGTTCCTCAGCCCGTATTGTGCAGTCCGGCCGCGATACCGTTGATGGTTGCTCCTAATACATAATTCAGCGCCTCGCTCTCCATTCCGGCTCGCTTGCGGCGCAGCAGGTCTACTTGGATCAGGCTCAGCGGATCGACATAGGGATTGCGCAGCCGGATCGATCTCGAGAGCACAGGGTTACTCTCCAGCAAATCTGTCTGACCTGTGATGGCGAGGATCACGCCCCGCGTGCGGCGAAACTCATCCTCCAGCATTCCGAAAACGGACTCGCGAATGCGGAGATCAGAGACCAGCCCGGCGTACAAGCGCGCGATGGTGAAGTCAGCCTTGGCCATGGCGAGCTCGACGTTGCGGATCATGTCCGCAAAAAGAGGGAAGTGGTGCATCATCTCGCGCAAGAATTGATCATTTGCAGGCTTTTTGGCGAACTGTTCGAGGGCGTACCCCACTCCGAACCAGGCAGGCACCGCGTGCCGACTTTGCATCCAGCCAAAAACCCAGGGAATGGCGCGCAGTTCCTCCAGCGTGCGGCTCTGTCCGCGACGGGGCGGCCGCGACCCAATCTGGGCGTGCTGTAACTCGTTGACCGGCGTCGCCTGATCGAAGTAGGTGAGCACGTTGGAATTCTCCGCTATGTTACGGCGGTAGAAACCAAATGCCTCTTTCGACATCGCTTCCATCGCTTCACACCAGCAAGCGTCGCCGCCGGGCTGCGGCCCCTCGGGGCGAGTCAGAGCTTCCAGCGATGCGGCAATCATCAACTCAAGATTCCACTCGGCCAGGACCGGGTCCGAGTACTTCCAATTGAGGACTTCCCCCTGCTCGGTAATGCGAATCTCCCCGGTAAAATCTCCTGCAGGCTGTGCCAAAATCGCCGAGTGCGTGGGTCCGCCTCCACGGCCCACTGTGCCGCCGCGGCCGTGGAATAAGCGTAACTTCACATTGCACGCCCTCGCGACACGATGCAGTTCGCGATGTGCCTTGTGCAGTTCCCATGTGCTGGTTAGCATGCCGCCATCTTTGTTGGAATCGGAGTATCCCAGCATCACTTCCTGGCAGCGCCCCCAGGAGTCGAGAAGTTGCTGATACTCGGGAGCGCGCCAAACTTTCTCCATAACCAGCGCCGCCCGGCGCAGCGCGTCGATGGATTCGAACAGGGGAACCGGCATCAGCCCAGGATCACCTTCAGTACCGGCAATTCTGACTCCTGACAGCGCAGCTAATCGGATGACTGCGAAAACGTCGTTTTCTGACTCCGCGTTGCTGATGATGAAGTGGCGAACTGCCTCCGGCGGATACACCTTCTTCAATTGCGCCACAGTACGAAACGTTTCTAACAGTTCCTCGGTTTCCCCTGACAGATTGGGCGGCAGCTCCACGGCTGATCCGGCGTTGGACACAGCCGTATTCATTTCCTGCAAAGCCTGCGCGTGAACGCGGGCATGCTGGCGGATGTCGAGGGAATGAAGATGAAACCCGAAGGTGTGGACTTTTCGGAGCAAGGGATCGAGGAGCAGCGATGCCAATCGCTGCCCGCAATTGGTGCACAAGCTGTCTCGCACCACAGTAAGATCGGATTCCAGTTCGGCCGCCGAACAGTATGCGGGGGGTTGATCGGTCGCCTGTCGCGTGTGGCGCAGCCGCGTCTGAACACAGTCGAGAAACACGCGGTAGATTTCGCTAGGAGAAATTCGATGCGCATGTTCTGAGCCAAGACCTCTCTCGTATTCTTGCGCGCGTCTGCGGAGCGGCTCAGAGACCGCCACCTGCCGTGACGACGAGCTCAGATTCTCCAGCACGCGGCCGACTTCAGACAGATAGTCATCGATGATCACATTCCGCGCCATCTGCAATGCATCGCCGGTGCAGGCGTGGGTTACGTAAGGGTTCCCATCGCGGTCGCCGCCAATCCATGATCCGAACCTTAGAACGCTCGGCACCTGCACATCGTCGAGACAAAGTCCGTACACATGCGAAATCGATTCGGCGATCTCCGCATACAACTTTGGGAGCGTCTCGAATAAAACCATGGGGTAATAGTCCAGCCCCATGCGAATCTCGTCCGTTACCGCGGGCTTGCTCAGACGTACTTCATCGGTCTGCCATAACGCAGTAATCTCGCCGAGAACGCGGGATTCGATCTCTGCGACTTCACTATTCGCGATGGGGAAGCGATCGAATTCCTGGAGATGCTGGGCAATGCGACGTCGCTTCATAAGTACGGTGCGGCGAGCGACTTCTGTCGGATGAGCGGTGAATACGGGTGTGACGCAGACCTTCGAGAGTGCCGTCAGTGCCTGCTCAGCGCCCAGGCCGGCCGATTTCATCCGCTCTAGCGTGCCCCGCAACGAGCCTCGTAAAGATGCTTGATTCGGATGCAATCGCGCCGCCCGCCGGCGCCGCTTTCGGTGGTTGGTCTCGGCGAGATTCGTTAGCTCAAAGTAGATAGCGAATGCCTTGGTTAGCTTGTGCAAGTCTTCGACGGGGAGGCCGCTGATGATCTCCCCCGCCTGGGACATCGGCCCGTCTCGGAGATCGGCGGGAGAAGGCTCTTGCTTCCGGTACTGAATAAGAAGCCGGCGCAGATGTTCGACTACATCGAGCAAGGCCGCGCCGCCTTGTTCCACGAGAACCCTGCCGAGAAGCATGCCAAGCGACCGCACATCACGGCGCAAGGGTACCTCTTTCGAGGCGTCGGTCGTCTCGGCAGTCGATTCAGCGAGGCGGGCTTGGTAGTCTTCTCCACCCCATAGCGGCATCTCCGGCATGGTCATCCATGATAAATGCAGCCTAGCCTGGAAAGGAGGAGGCAAGAGAGCCGGGGGGCAGGACGCAGGAAGCAGCAGGGGAATGGGGACACCGCACTCGACTGCTGTATGTCGCCTCTTAGCTGCCTTCTGGGACGAGGACAAGCTCGACTGTACGCGTTCCCCCCTTCCCGGTTTCGACCTTGACTCGATCTGGGTCTACACCCGACGCAGTCAGTTGTCGTTTCACGTTGTTGGCGCGGGCCGTCGCCGTCAAACCCTCTTCCGAAGGGTTGCGGTTGCCGCGCACGAGCAGCACCGAGTTCGGGCTCTCGCGGAGGGCCTTGCGGGCCGCGTCGAGCATCTGCTTGCAAATGCTGGACACGGTGATCACAGCTGGCCCCGTCTCGGGCTTGCAGGTTATCGCCTTGGCGAAGGTACAGATGCCGATGAGGTGAGACTCCGCTTGCCGGGCGGGCGCGGAAACCTGAGTGGGTGCTGGGGCCTCGGAGACTGCCGCAATCGGAGCAGCGGGTTGGTTGCTCGGCATCACGATTTGAACCGGCGATGGGGCTGGTGGTTCTGCCTGAGCTACTTCTAGGGTTTGGCAGTCGGCTTCAGTCAGGTGCGCCTTCTTCGCCGCCTTGGTCTGGCAGAGAATCTTTGCGGCCGCTCCGCGATTGCCAATAAGCGAAAAGGCGCGGGCACTCTCGCGCAAGTCGCACTCAGTATCTAGCTTGGAGCCGCCGAGCGAGATGCCACCGACGGGGCCGGATACGCCCGCAGAGCCACCCACGCGGCAAGGTGCGGATGGGATTGCATCAGGCGAGTATGCGAAGGGAGCCTGGCGTACTTGCTTGTACACCGTGGTCTGAGAGTTTGACTGACCGCCATTCGTTGCATTGCCGCTCGTGGCCGTGACACTGCTGTTGCTGCTGGAACTCGAGTTGGAAGTGGCACTGCTATTGCTGCTCGAACTTGAGCCAGAAGTAGAATGGCTGTTGCCACCCCCGCCTCCGTTCCCGCCGCTGCCCCCATTTCCGCCCTGGCCGCCACTACCGCCGTTGCCGCCATTACCGCCGCGGCCACCACCACGTCCATCGTGGTTGTGGTTATCGTGGCCCCAAGCATTCCCCTTGGGGACCTTCTTACCTTGCTTCGAGTCGTTGCTGTGGCCCTTGGAGTGATCGATCCCATGGTTGTCATCGTCGGCAAAAACCGCGAGGGAGACGGTACAGAACATTATGATTAGCGCTAAGAAGAGACCTGCCTGCTTCTTTAATGCGAGTCTTAAACCTGAGAATTTCATGTGGCCCACGCGTTTCCATATTCTTGGGGGAGTTTCTTAAGGGGAGTACCGCTGGTTTAGGATCTAGCTCCTTTCTTTGTGCAATTGGATGGCCTTTGTTCGCTTCCTGAAAGGAGTAGTTATCCTATATTTATCAATAGCATAGAGCTGAATCACGAAGCCAGGCCAGCACCTGCTGTTGAGCGCAAATGCAAGATGGCTCATAGGGAGGCTACTACTTTTCCACTTACCGGAATTGGGGTTTATGACAAGTGCTGCCCTAACCTTCCAGGGCGGACTTTAACGTCCTATGCCTCGGCTCTCTCAAGGCACGTATGCAGGGAGAAGAATTTCTGAGTGCGATTTCCTGGACCCCTCATTTCGATTCCGAAAATCTGAAATTAGCAATCAGCAATCAGCAAATCAGCAATCAGCAATGAGAAACCCTCCCTCCGTCCGTGGCAGCGGAATTTACGGCTCGCTCCCCGGACTCAGCCCGACCAGAGGAATGGTCTTCTCCCGCGCCAACTGGTTGTAAGCAGCGAGGTCGGTGTTCACGATTTCCTTCCACTTCGCCAGCTGTTCGTCGGCTTGTCTGCCGAGGTCGTCGAACATCTCGTAATCCTGCTTGGTCGGAGCAGCATCGGCGCTCGACACGATGCCGCCGAGAGCGACCAGCAGGTTGTTGAGCCGGATCGGATAGTTGAGGACGTCCTGTCCACTTTTGGCCTTAGTCTGGATGAGCGCTTCCTCAACGACGGTCATCTTCTTGTCCAGGGCGGCGCCCGCGTCGGCCAGCGCCTTGGCGTTCGGATTCTTCTCGTCCTTTAGGCGCTTGTTGAGCGCGGTCATTTGGGCACGGAGGTCGCGCATCTGCCGGACGGCGTCGTGCACTTGCGTGACTTTGCCGACAATAGCCTGCATCAGGTCGAACTGCCGCTTCAGGTCTTCGGCTGTAATCTTCAGTCGCGGATCAGGGACGATCTTAAACGGCTGCGTCTGCGATTTGCCGTCTACGGTCAGCCGTACCTGATAGTCACCGGGCAGGGCCGTTGGTCCGTCAGTCGAGCCGCCCCAGAGCGGCGAGTTCGGAATGCGCGGCGCTCCCTCATAATGCAGGTCCCAGACAAAGCGGTTGATGCCCGCTTCGGTCGCGATCTCCGCCGGCCGCGTGCGCGCAAAGAAATTTTCTTCGCCTTCCGGCGCTGGCGGGTGTTTGGGCGGATAGGTCCGAATGACCTTGCCCGCTGAATCCAAAATTTCAATCTTGACGCGCGACTCGGTTTTCTTTTCTTCCCCAGCCGGAGACTCCGGCGTGGCGCCCGACGAGGTTGAAGCCGCCTCGGTTGAAGTCGCAGGGCCGCTTGCCGGAGCTGAAGGTGACGCGCCGGCCTCGCCTTCGCCCTTCTTTTCTTCCGGTTTCTTGATCTCGGTCTTCAGGTAGTAGTAGATGACCGCGCCGGCCGGCGGGTTCTGTCCCGCATTGCCGCCACCGAAAAACGAGGCCGGGAATGAGGTGTGGCTCGCCTCAGCAGGCGCGAACAAATGCACATCGACCGTTTTGAGTGAGTCCTTCCATTGCCGCAGCGGCGAGAGGTCGTCGAGGATCCAAAACGAACGTCCGTGCGTGGCGACCGCCAGGTCGTCGTTCTTTACGATCAAGTCATTTACGGGCGCCATTGGCAGGTTGAGCTGCAGGGGCTGCCAGTTCGCTCCGTCGTCGAAGCTGACATACACGCCGCGCTCGGTGCCCGCGTAGAGCAAGCCTTTGCGCTTGGGATCGACGCGCACCGCGTGAACATAGACGTCCTTCGGGATGCCGTTCACGATGGCCGTCCAGCTTTTTCCGAAATCAGCGGTCTTGAAAATGTAGGGAGCGAAATCGTCCATCTTGTGCCGCTCGACCGCCACGTACGCGGTGCCTGCGTCGTTTGGAGAGGCTTCGATCATGCTGACCGTGCCCCATTCGGGCATGGCCTTGGGCGTAACATTGTCCCAGTTACCACCGCCATTTCGTGTCATGTGAACAAGTCCGTCATCGCTGCCGTCCCAAATCAGGTCCTTCTGCACGGGCGACTCAACCACCGAGAAGATGGTGTCGTACACCTCGACGCCAGTGTTGTCCTTGGTGATCGGGCCGCCGGACGACTCCTGCTTCGTTTTGTCGTTGCGCGTGAGATCGGGCGAGATGATGGTCCAACTCTTGCCTTCGTCCGTGGTCTTAAACAGGACTTCGCCGGCGTAGTAGAGCGTGTGTGGTTGGTGCGGCGAAAACACGATAGGCTCGGTCCACTGGAAGCGATGCTTCAAGTCTGCCATTCCCCAGCCAATCGGATTGCGCGGCCACGGATTCACCATCTGAGTTTGCTCGGTGTGATGGTCGTAGCGCGTGATCTCGCCGCCGTAGGAGCCGGCGTAGACGATGTCAGCATTCTCGGGATCAGGAGCGATGTACCCACTCTCCCCACCGCCGACAGCATAGAAGTCGGAGCGATCGATACCTCCATTTGCGCTTGCGCTGGCGATGGCCACGGTGGAGTTGTCCTGCTGCGCCCCATAGAGCCAGTATGGGAACCGGTTGTCGGCAGCGACATGGTAGAACTGCGCGGTCGGCTCGTTCATCATGCTGGACCAACTGGAGCCGCCGTCGGTAGAAATGGTCGCGCCCCCATCGTTGCCGTTGATCAGGCGCTGGGGATTGTCGGGATCGATCCACAGCCCGTGGTTGTCGCCATGCGGCGTGCGCAGTGGAGTGAACGTTTTGCCCGCATCGATCGAACGGTAAGTTCTGGTGTTCAGGATGTAAACGACGTCAGGATTTTTGGGGTCGGCGAAGACGTGGGTGTAGTACCATGCGCGCTGGCGGTACTGACGGTCACCGTTCGTGAGTTGCCATTTCTCGCCCCCATCGTCGGAGCGGAACAGGCCGCCCTTCTCAGCCTCAATCAAGGCGTACACGCGGCTCGGGTTCGACGTCGTGGCCACGCCGATGCGTCCGAGAGTGCTTTCGGGCAGGCCTTTGCCTGTCAGTTTCGTCCACGTGTCGCCGCCGTCGGCCGAGCGATAGAGACCGCCGCCGGGACCGCCCGATTCCATCGTCCACGGTTTGCGCACTGCCTGCCACATGCCGGCAAACAGAATGTTGGGATTTGACAGGTCGAACTGGATGTCGATGCCGCCGGTCTTGTCGTCCACGTAAAGAATCCGCTGCCAGGTCTTGCCCCCATCGCGCGTGCGGAAGATGCCGCGAGTCGTGTTCGGCCCGAAGGGATGTCCGAGGGCCGCCACGTAGACGGTGTTCGCATCCTTGGGATGGACAATTACGCGGCCGATAGAATAGGTGTCGCGGAGTCCGGTGAACTTCCACGTCTTTCCGGCATCAATGGATTTGTAAACGCCATTGCCCATCACGATGTTGCCGCGGATACAGGCTTCGCCGGTGCCAACATAGATCAGGTTCGGATCGGATGGCGCCACGGCGATAGCGCCGACCGAAGGCGACGCTTCGGGGAATTTGTCCCAGAGCGGCTTCCAATTTAGCCCGCCGTCCGTGGTCTTCCACATGCCTCCCGCGACCGCGCCGAAGTAGTAGGTGTCGTCCTGGCCGGGTACACCGGCAACGGCAACCACGCGGCCGCCGCGGAAAGGACCGACCAGACGGTACTTCATGCCCTCGAAGGGCGATTTCGGGGGGGCTGGTTTCGCCGGCGGCACCACTCCGGCTTCGGGCGGAAACCTTTCTTCCGCTGCTTCCCCTGTCGGAGTCGGGGTGACGCTCGGTTCGGACGGTTTGTTCGGCTGACGTCGTTGCGCGGTGGCGATGGTGCTCAGCACAAGAAGGATGACCACAAAGCAGGTGCGGTTCACTCGCAAGGATCCTCCATGATGAAATTGGAACCCGTAATGTCTACTCTCGGCAGAATTCTTTCTGCGCCATGACTAGCCGAGCGGAAGCGATGGTTAGAATTGGAAGTAAGAGTGACACTAGCGACCGACCACCGTGCGGCAATCGGCAGCGAAGTTAAGCTCTCGCCTCCAACATTTCATCAATCGAAGGGCTAAGAAGGTATCATAAGTAAGCAAGGAAATGCACTTTGCTCCGCTCAAGAAAGGTTGTGCCTTGAACATGAACCAATTTGCAAACCGAGTGCCGTTTGTGGCTGGACTTATTCTCCTATGTGCGGCAGAGGGACTGACCGGCGTACAGAGTAGCCAACCTCGTCCGGTAGAGCATCCGCCGAAGCCCACACGCACGGTTCGACCGAAGCCAGCCACTCCGGAGGACGATTTTGCCGGATTGAAGTACACGGATGAGCAGCAAGCAAAAATTGACAAGATTCATCAAAACACAAAAGCGGCCCTGGATGCGGTCGAAAAAGATGAGAAGTTACGCCCCGAGCAGAAAAGCGCGATGCTGGAAGGATATCGTCGCATCGAACGCGCTGAGATTTACGATGTGCTAACGCCGGAGCAGCGGATAGAAGTTCGTAAAAAAGTGCGGGCCCGCCGCGCCTCCGACCAAGGGGAGCAGAAGAAGCAGTACCCGCCGAAATGAAGAGGGGAACCCGGCGCAGGCGCCTGCAGGAAATACGGCCGGAAAATCCCTGGCGCTCCTGAAAGAAATCAACCGGCGGCGCCACCCATCACTTTCTTGAATGCTGCCTGGAAGCGGGCCATCTCCTCTTGCGTCCCCACCGTGATACGTGTCCAGGTGGGCATGACCGGCCACACTCTCCCGATCATCACGTTCTGCTGCGCCATGGCTTCGATCACCATCTTAGCCGGACGCTTCGTATCTACCAGGAAGCAGTTCGATTCCGAAGGAATATAGGTGTAACCATTTCGGTCGAGCCACTGAAATGTCTCGCTCCGCGCGCTGGCGTTGATGCGCTTGCGTTCGGCGATCAGTTGAGGATCTTTCAGGCTGGCGATCGCTGCAACCACCGCAGTGATAGGCATGAAGTTGCCGCCGAAATTATCCAACCGCTCGAGCAGATCGGGGCGGGCAATGGCCAAGCCACAGCGAAGCCCCGCCATGCCATAGAGCTTGGAAAACGTGCGCAGCACGATCACATCCTTGTCGGCCTTTACTAAGTCGAGCGCCGACGGAGCATCCGAAAAATGCAGGTATGCCTCGTCTACCAGCACCACCGCATCCTTGGGCTTGTGCTCTATCGCGTACTCGATATCGGAGTGCGGCGTGAGCGTGCCAGTAGGATTGTTAGGATTGCAAATATAGATGACCCCAGCATCTGGCGCGGCCGATACCATCGCTCGCACATCATGCGCGTAGCTCTTGGTCAGCGGCACCGCCACGACACGCGCCCCCGAAATCTTGGACATGTATATGCCCGCCTCGAATCCCGGATCGGCTGTAACGTAGCTGAGTTTCGGCGAAGTATAGGCCAACACGGTATAGTGCAGTGGCTCCGTCGAGCCCGCAAACAGGCGAATAGAATCGGTCTTCAACCCCTGCTGCTCAGCGAACAGCTTGATCAATTCCTCACTCAAGTCGTCGCGGTAACGGCCGCCCTCAGGCGTGATTCCCGCGACCGCCTCCCGCGCCGCAGTACTGGGTCCCAGCGGGTTCTCGTTGGAATCAATAAAGATGCCATCCTTGCGACTGACTACAGCGAAATGCCGCCGTGCCGCCTGCGCCAACATGGGTTCGGTCACGATGCGAAGCCCTGCTAGGGTCGCCGCCGCAGCCGAAAGCCGCAGGAAAGATCGCTTGGACCCGAAATCAGCCTGCTTGGATTCCATGGGACACCTCCGCCGGTTGAGGACCACTCGCGCGAACGGGCCGCGAATACGACGCTGGATTCTGACCCCACGGAATGACCCAAGTCAAGCGTTTGGCAGAAACGAAGCGGGCAGTCTATCCTGAGGCTCATACTGGAATCGTGCACAAATGAAGAGGGCAAAGGAGCGACTGCATGAATCTCTCGCTGAGACTGGCGCTTGTTCTGGCAGCTTTGTTGGCCTCAGGTTTAATCGCGTCTTCACGAGCGGGTCTGTTGCTCGTTGCTAACAAGACGGACCAGACCTTAGGACTGATTGACCCCGATTCAGGACGCCAGATTGCGAGCATCGCAGAAGGCGGTGTGACCGGGCACGAAGTCGCCGCGTCCCCGGATGGTAAGCGAGCTTTCGTCCCAATCTATGGTGACTCCGGAGTCGGTCTGCCGGGCACGGACGGAAGGACAGTGGCTGTCGTCGACCTCGGCAAGCGACGGGTAATCGGCACCATCGATTTCGGACACGGTGTCCGGCCGCATTGCGCCGTGTTCGGGCCCAAGAGTGGCCTCCTCTATGTAACCGCTGAACTGGATCAATCTGTGACCGTCATCGATCCTAAAACTCTGAAGATCATCGGCAAGGTTCCGACTGGGCAGCCGGAATCTCACATGCTGGCCATTAGCTCAGATGCGCGCTACGGCTACACCGCCAACGTGGGACCGGGCACAGTGTCCGTGCTTGACCTCGCGGACCGAAAGACAGTGGCAGTGATCCCGGTGGCCGGACACGTGCAACGCATCTCTATCTCACCCGACAATCGCTGGGCGTTCACCTCAGATACCGAAAAACCCCGAATGGCGGTGATCAATACGGCAACCCGAAAAGTGGATCGGTGGATCGCATTGCCCGGAATCGGATACGGATCCGCGTCCACCCAGGATGGAAAATGGCTCCTCGTTGCCATGCCGCCAGCGCATGCCGTGGCAGCCATCGAACTCGCGACGTTTCAAGTGGTCAAGACGATCAGCGTGCCTCCGTCTCCTCAAGAAGTGTTGATCCGGCCTGACGGTCAGGTTGCTTACGTGTCCTGCTCCGAGAGCCACCAAGTTGCGGCTATTCAGATCAGCAATTGGACTGTGAAATTGACCGAGGCCGGGCCCGGGGCGGATGGTTTGGCTTGGGCAAGATAACCCGGGCAAGCGGGGCCGATGTCCGCCTATTAGCTAAAGGCGTTTTTTTCTACCCGGCCGCTACCGGTACCGACTCTTCCACGCTGGCCTCACGCAGGAATCTTGCCGCTTCCTCCGGCGGCGTCGGGTTGATGTAGAAACCCGTGCCCCACTCGAATCCCGCCGTTTTAGTCAGCTTCGGCATGAACTCGATGTGCCAGTGATAATGATCGTTGGTCGGGTCTTGCACCGGCGAGGTATGGATCACCAGGTTGTAGGGCGGGTTATCCAGCACGCGGTCGGCCTTCGTGAGCAGGGATTTGAGCGCCTTGGCCAGGTTTTCGAACATATGCGAGGAGGAGTTCTCAAACGCGGACTCATGCCGCTTGGGCAGAATCCAGGTTTCGAACGGAAAGCGTGGGGCATACGGCGCGAGGGTTAAGAAATCTTCGTTCTCAGCGACCACGCGGACCCCGGCATCAGTTTCCTGCCGAATAATGTCGCAGAAGACGCAGCGCTCCTTATATAGGTAGTACTGCTTGGCACCTTCCAACTCCTCCACGACGTAGATGGGCAAAATGGGCAACGCTATGAGTTGCGAATGGGCATGCTCCAGCGAGGCTCCCGCAGGCTCGCCATGGTTCTTAAAAATCAGGATGTACTTGAACCGCCGGTCTTTCTTTAAGTCCAGGATTCGATCCCGAAAGGTCCACAGCACGTCTTCAATGCGTTTGGCGGGCAAGGTGGCCAGGGTGGCATTGTGGTCAGGCGTCTCAATGATGACTTCATGCGCGCCTATGCCGTTCATCTTGTCGAACATGCCTTCGGCCTGGCGATTTAGATTGCCTTCGATGCCCAGGGCAGGGAATTTATTGGGGACCACGCGCACCGTCCAACCCGGCGTATCGCGCTGCGCAGCCGGCCCCCCGTTGGGGTTCGGCCGATAAGCCTGGATCTCCGGCGGCGTCTTACTCTCATTTCCGTAGCAAAACGGGCAGAAGCCTCCCTTATTCTTCACTGCTTCGCGAACAAAATCGGTCGGACGCTTGGCGCGATCGGTCGAAATGATCACCCATCGGCCAACAATCGGATCTTTTCTCAGCTCAGGCAAGCACTAAATCCTTTCAGTCAGAGATGCCCAATTTTTAATTGTACGATATGGAGAAGGCATTTTTGAACAGCTCAATCTCAGGCCGGGAGGTATTTTGGTCATAATATACACTGACCACATCGCAACGCCACTGGCACGAAGGTGCATTCGCCGCAGATACTCACGGGTAACTGCCACTAATTCTTGCCGTCTCGCTTTGTGGACCGCAGCCTCCGAGGCTTTGATGTCACGCGAGGTACGGGTCTTGACCTCAATTCCACCTTTTCGTCGCGGCGAGCGGAAGTTCCGGGCAACGATGACGTATCCGTTCTTGCGAAGATGGAAGTAGACATCCTCTTCGCCGCGTCGGCCGGTCTGCTGGTGTTCGGGAGTGTCCTCAAGCGGGAGCGCGCGTCGTGCGAGCCGATCCAGGGTTTTGATGATGGCGCGGGTGAGGCGGTGAGGCGGGCAGGCATGGCAGACTAGACCCGTATCTCGACCGAGGAAGTGACCAGGGTCACCGGTCACCGCCCCTTCCCATTCTTCCTTACTTGCGCCCATCGGGAGCGTTTGTTAATTTTCCAAGGCTTTTCTGGGAGATTTCCTGATGCGTCGCTTACTCCTTGTTCTCGTACTCGTGGCTTCGACTTTGGCTCAGCCCGCAAACGACGCTGCCCAATCGTTGCATCAGTTGTTCGATCGCGAGTGGGAATACCAAATGGCGCACAACCCGGTACGCGCCTCGTTACTGGGCGACCGGAGATGGAATGACAAGTGGCCAGATGTTAGCCCGGCCACGATTCATGACGAGTATCAGCACGCGCACGAGGTGCTCAGCCAATTGCACACGATTGCTCGCGCCCAGCTTTCCCCCCAGGACCAGATCAGCTATGACGTGTTCGACTACAACGTCGCCGAATACGCCGAGGGTGAGCCGTACAGGTGGTACCTGATTCGCACCAATACTTTCAGTGGCATTCAAACGGTGGAGGGTCTGGTCAATTCCCTGCGTTTTGAGACTGTGAGGGATTACGAGGACTGGGTCGCGCGCATGCGCAACTTTCCTCGTTACATGGATCAGAACATCGATTTAATGCGGGAGGGAATTCGCCAGCACGTGCTGCTGCCCAAGGTGATCGGCGAAAAGATTCTTACTCAACTCAACGGCATGGATTGGCAGGATCCCACGAAGCACGGGTTCTACAAGCCATTCAAGAAGATGCCGGCGTCCTTTGCGGACGCTGATCAGCAACGGCTCACGACTCGGGCGCAGGAGTCGATTAAGACGGATGTACTTCCGGCCTTTCAGCGCTTCCGCGATTTTCTGCAAAAAGAATACGTGCCCGCTTCTTTTGAGCAGGTGGGAGCGTGGCAGGTACCCAAAGGCGGAGAGACCTACAGCTATCTTGTGCGTTCGATGACCACGACCACATTCACTCCAGAACAGGTCCACGAGATCGGGTTGCAGGAGGTGAAGCGCATTCGTGCGGAGATGGAGCAGGAAAAAGACAAGGCGGGTTTCAAGGGGACGATGCAGGAGTTTTTTCAATTTCTCCGCACCGATCCCAAATTCTACGCAAGCAATGAGGACGATCTGCTGGAATACACCCGGGCGCTGGCCAAGGACGTTGACCCTCGCCTCATAAAACTGTTTCGCTCTTTTCCCCGGTTGCCCTATGGCGTGCAACCTGTGCCGCGGGAGATCGCTCCTGGCATGCCATCAGCTTACGCTGCGCCTGCCGCCCCTGATGGTTCGCGGCCCGGATACTTCTACATCAACACTTATAAACCGGAGACTCGGCCCAAGTATGAAATCACTTCACTCATTTTGCACGAAGCCGTACCCGGCCACACCTTTCAGGGCGGCATTGCCATCGAACTTAGGGATATTCCCAAATTCCGGCGCTACGGTGGTTACAGCGCATATCAGGAGGGCTGGGCACTTTATTCGGAGTCGTTGGGCGATGAATTGGGGCTGTACGACGATCCCTATGTGCGCTTCGGCAAACTAAGCAACGAGATGTGGCGTGCGGTTCGACTGGTCGTTGATACCGGCATGCATCAAAAGCATTGGACGCGCCAAGAAGCTATCGACTACTTTCTCGCCAACGTAGCAACCACTCAATACAATGCGACCAGTGAAGTTGATCGCTACGTCTCGTGGCCGGGCCAGGCCTTGGCCTATAAAATTGGCGAGCTGAAAATCAAAGAACTGCGCCAGCGGGCGATCAAGGAACTGGGAGCCTCATTCGACCTTCGCGAGTTCCACGATGCTCTTCTTCTTAATGGTCCTCTCCCGCTCACCATTCTGGAAGAGCAGGTGAATAGTTGGATCGAGAGCAAAAAAGGCGCAAGGCAGCGTCAAGACGGTTCGCACTAGTCAGCCGCTTTTGAATTGATTGGAACTCAGGCCCAATCGGATCCAAACATCTACAGTGCTCATACAGCACCAACAGTATTTACGATATCGACCCACTCCAGCAAGATAGGAAATCGTTATAAGCAGAGCGTTAGTTAGGGAGGCGAAGTATGAACGGCGCATCTGCCCACCCTGTCGGCACCGCTCAACCTTGGAAGCAATTCTACCGGGCCGCACTTCTCGAGAAAGATCCTGAAAGACTCCCGCTCCTGATCGACCAAGCCGAGAAGGCGATCGTCGTGCGAGCGCGTGAACTGTTTCAGGCGTCGGGTGACAATGGCGAAGAGCAGGAAGCTCTCGAGGACGCTGTTTACGCCTTGCACTCTTTTCGCAGCGCGACAGGACCTCCCGGTACATTACCTCCGTTGAAAAGGGCCGCTTAGAACATTTTGACTGAATCGCAATCCGGGCAGGCTGTCATCGGAGCACCTCCAGGAATTGTTTTCCTCTTAAAACTCAGGCTACTCGCTTTTGTGGAGAGCTAGCTGTGAGATTTGTTTGTCATGGCAGAATTTGTGCTCTCGGTTTGGAACGTGTGGAGGCGGGTTTGTAACCCGGCACACGGGTCAGAGACCCGGGTCCACACCGTTGTTTGAGGGATTCAGATTCGTGAGCCGAGCACGATCCAAATAGAGGCAAGCACCAGGGCGGCAATGGTAAGGAAGGCTAGGACTGGAGCGAGCCACTCGCCAATCCCGGGTCGCGGTTCCACATGCGAACTTCTTTGCTCCGGGCCGATGTTCGGCTGATTGGCCGGCATGGAATTCCTCGACGGGAAGGTTTGCGGATCTCGTCTCCTTGCAGCGCCGTCACACATTTTTGTGCGAGCCAGACAAAACTGCAGTGATCTAGGTCACCCCTGTTCGTGAGTGCAAATCCTGAGGAGCAGCCGCCGGCAGCGGAAATCGGATGTGTATGAGGCGGCGGGTGCGGCTACTTTCCCCCAGCCTGCTCGACGGTCAACTGCGCCAGATGCTTTTCAGAATTGATCAAGGCGCTGCGCACTCGGCCGCGCGCCACCGACGTCCCTTTTTCCTTCTGCGTACGGCGCATGGCTTCGAAGAAAGTATCCGCCTCGTCAGGCTCTATCTTTCGCCGCAGAATCTGCAGAAACTCCTGATCATCGCGGGTATCGTCGAGCGTACGCAATCGCTCCAGCACCGCCGCCTGGATCTCCAGGATATTTTTGGCGGCAGTCTTGTCGCCGAACGTCGAGCCATCGCTGAACTGCACAAACAGCACCCGGACCTCCGCTCGCGGTTGTTCCGCTTCGCTGGCCAGATTGATGCAGCAGAAGGAAGGGGTTGCGCGATCGCTGCGGGAAAGCACAAAGGATTGTCCGGGACTGATGCCCAGGCGGAAGACATCGTCGAACTGCAGGATGTGATGTCGGCTTCCGCCATGCGGGCCACTCTCATCAAAGGTCGCGACGATCAGCACGATTTGTTTTTCAGAGTGATTTTGCGCCTTCACCTCGTAGTTGGTAGAAGTCGTAATCGATTTCATCAGGACATTTTCTGAAAACGAAATGGTTCCCGAGATTTCCAGAGGGGTACCCGGTTCCGATTTATCTTGGACAGGGATCGTAAACGTCAGCTGGGACCACGCCGAGACGGCCAGAAAGACAGGGACAATGAAAGCGACGCCCAACCGCATATAGCGGCCTCTTCCAGCATTCTACCCCGGTTGGGAAATGCTGAGAACCACTTTTTGACGGCCGAACTTTGGCCTCGACGGCCAATTGGGGTCGGGACACTTAACCCGTGCAGAATGTGCGGCCTTGAGCTTCACCCGAATCTGCTCGTCGCTCATTGCTTAGCCAACCTAGGATGCCAGGCCGCGTCTTTGCGCCAGGATTGACTGAGGTAAATCTCCCGATTGAGCTGGTCGATCTGGTTGGTGAACAGGTACTTGCGCCTACCTTGTCCTTGGCCCAATGCGCTTCAGGCTGCTCCCCGTAGCGCTGGTCAATGGGCTTACATTCTCCGCCTACCTTCCTACTTTGGCGGACTTGCTTTGGGCAACGGCAAGGGCACACAACCAGAGCCCAGAACCCAGGAGAACCGGACTTGGGTTGACATGACAGCGTCTCCCCGTAAAGGGAAAGACGATCGAAAGCGTCCCCTTCACGCTCTTGGAGAAGCAAGCTCATCGATAAGCGATAATTGGGGGCCATGATTCCTGGTGCCCCTCGCCAAGCCCGCTCGATTCGTTCGGAGCCGCCGAGGTCTCTGCCAGCGCCAGACTTGAGCCGGCTTATTCCTAGCGCTGTGGGCCCCTCGAGCGTCTTCCCGGTCGAGCCGCTGAGCGAAGGCGTCCGCAACCAAAAATTCAACATCCAACTGGATTCCCGAGACAAATGGATCGTGCTGCGGGTCTATGAGCGCAATACATCGTTGTGCCAGAAGCAGCTTGACCTGCTTCGCCCGCTTCATAACCCGGTCCCGGTTCCGGACGCGATTGGCGGTAGTCACAAGATTGAAGGCCCACATCGAGTATGAGAAGATTTCTTTTTTTGCTCAAACCATCGGAGCTGCTGTTCGTTTGCTGCCAGGCCATCTCTCACTCACCCGCCCTTGGGGGCGCGCTCAGCCCAGTCTTGTGCTCGGTTTTGCTTCTAAATGTAGTTTTTGCGCAGGAGAACCTCGAGAAGCTGCCCAAGGGACAACAAACCGGCATGAGCACCGGGGCTGCGCACGCTGCCGTCAAGGATGCCCAGTCCCGTCCGATTACAGCGGGCGGATTCGTGCAGGGCGCTCCCGCTGTTTTTAGGGACATAAGTCATGCGGCCGGGATCGACAAGTTTCACCATAAGTCTGGGACTGCGGAAAAGAGCACGATCCTGGAAACACCCGGCTCCGGGGTTGCGCTCCTCGACTATGACAGGGATGGGTGGCTCGATATCTATCTTGTCAACGGGTCGACGTTTCCTGCCTTGAAAGGCAGCGAGGCGGCTCCGCGGGCGATGCTGCTGCACAACAATCACGATGGCACCTTCATCGATGTCACGGACAAGGCCGGTGTCGCCAATCAGCGCTGGGGCTTCGGGGTCGCGGTGGGGGACTACGACAACGACGGATGGACGGACTTGTACGTCACTAACTTTGGCCGGAACCGGCTCTACCACAACAACCACGACGGTACCTTCACGGATGTCGCCGAGAAAGCCCACGTGATGGTGGGTGGCTGGTCAACGGGTGCGACCTGGGGTGATTACGATCATGATGGCTACCTCGATCTTTTTGTCCCCGGGTACGTCAAGTTTGATCCCGAGAATCCCCCGATCGCGGGGAAGGGCAGTCTTCCTCCAGGGTTCTGTCAGTTTCGCGGCATCAGCGTTATGTGCGGTCCGCGAGGGTTGCCTGGCGAGAGCGATCACCTGTTTCACAATAACGGAGACGGAACTTTTACCGACGTCAGCGTGCACGCGGGCGTCTCCGATCCGCGGGGATACTACGGTTTTGCTTCTGTTTTTGTCGACGTGGATGATGACGGGTGGGTCGACTTGCTGGTCGCCAACGATTCTGTTCCCAAATATCTCTATCGGAACAAGCATGACGGCACATTTGAAGACGCGAGCTACCTCTCGGGCTTCGCCCTCAACGACGAAGGGCGTGAGCAGGCAGCTATGGGCATTGCGGTGGGCGACTTCAATCGTGACGGATTAGTCGATCTGTACATCACAAATTTTTCCGATGACTACAACACCCTTTACCGCAATGACGGCGAAACCAGCTTCACCGACGTGAGCTTTGCCGCGGGGATTGCCAACGCGACGATCCCGTTTCTGGGCTGGGGCACCGGTTTTCTGGACTATGACAACGACGGATTCCTCGATATCTTCGTCGTCAATGGGCATGTCTATCCCGGTGTCGACAAGCAGGACTGGGGCACGACGTGGGCTCAGCGCCCCCTGCTGTTCCGCAATCTGAACGGCACGAAATTCGAAGAAGTTCCTCCCGCTGCCGGCAGCGGGCTAGCCGTGGTGGTTCCAGCGCGCGGCGCAGCCTTTGGCGACCTCTTCAACGACGGGCACATCGATGTCGTGATGAATGTCCTCGACTCGACACCCGTTCTCCTGCGCAACATCGTGACGAACTCAAACCACTGGTTGGAGTTGCAACTGGTGGGCGGTCCGAAAAGTCCGCGCGACGCGATCGGAGCGAAAGTGTTTGTGACGGCCGAGGGAAGTCGACAGCGTGGCGACGTGTTCAGTGGAGGCAGCTATGCGTCCACGTCCGACCCACGCCTGCACTTCGGCTTGGGCGCAGCTACGAAGGTTGATAAGGTCGAGATTCAGTGGCCCAGTGGATCGAAGGAAGAGGTTCGAATTCCCGGAGTAGATCGTATCTTCACCATCGTCGAGGGCAGGGGTATCGTCGAGCCGTGACCCCAGGCCGAACAATCCGTTTTGGAGAAGGACATCCGCGCGGACCGACCATCGCGGGTGAAAGCATTATCCATGTAACTGCGGCCTGCACTCTTCTTCTCCTGGCTTGCCTGGCCTGGGCGATCCTTGTAACAGGGGCGCGCGGACAGGAGTCTCTATCGTCAGAGGCGCGCGTCAGTGACTCTACCGGCTGGTTCGTTGACGTAACGGAGAAGCTCGGCATCTCTTTCCATTACCGGGCCTCGCACACTACCAAGAAGTACCTGCTTGAAACCATGGGCGCGGGCGTTGCACTCTTTGACTACGACAATGACGGGCGCCTGGACATCTTCTTGGTGAACGGGGCCCCACTCGCCGATCCCACTCCGAAACAATCGATACCGGCGAAAAAAGCGCCGGAGGATTGGAACCGGCTCTACCATCAAAGGGCCGACGGGAGATTCGAAGACGTGACTGAGAGAGCGGGCCTGCAGGGCGCCGGCTACGGCATGGGCGTTGCCGTAGGCGATTATGACAATGATGGATTCGAAGATCTTTACGTCACTGCCTATGGCGAAAACAAGCTCTACCACAACAACGGGAATGGCACGTTTACGGACGTGACTCAAACAGCGAGAACGGCCGGAAGCGGATGGTCAACCAGCGCGGCCTGGATCGATCTGGATGGCGACGGGTTCCTCGACCTGGTCGTGCTGCGCTATCTCGATTGGGACTTTGCGGATGTGTGGTGCGGTGAACACAAGGAAGGCTATCGCGCCTACTGCCATCCCGATTTCTTCAAGCCCATCACCCCCCTCGTCTATCACAATAATAAAGATGGAACGTTTACCGAAGTGAGCCAGAAACTGGGCCTGGCTAAACCGGGCAAGGGTCTCGGCCTGGGGATCGCCGACTACGATCGCGACGGTCGCATCGATTTCTTTGTTGCCAATGACTCAATGCCTGAATTTCTTTACCACAACCGAGGTGACGGGACGTTCGAAGAGCTTGGGCTTGTTTCGCAGGTGGCGGTGGACGTGGATGGCCGCACTTACGCCGGCATGGGGGTCGACTTCGCCGACTACAATAATGATGGCTGGCCGGACATTGTGGTGACCGACCTCGCCAACCAACGTTACTCTCTCTATCAAAACGTTGGGGATGGCTCCTTCAACTATGCAACCTCCACCACCGGTCTTGGTCAAATGACGGTCTCACACTCCGGCTGGGGTGTTCGTTTCTTGGATTACGACGACGACGGTTGGAAGGACTTGCTGGCTGCGCAGGGACATGATCTCGACACGATCGAACTCACCTTTCCTAATTTGCGCTACCGGGAGCCTATGCTACTGGCGCGCAATACGGGCCGCGGTTTTGTGGATGTCTCTCGAGAATCCGGAAGCGTCTTTAGTCAGCCCTGGACCGCTCGCGGCATGGCTATCGGGGACTTGGACAATGACGGACGCCTTGATGCGGTGGTCACCACCAACGACGGTCCGGCTCACGTTCTGCACAACGAAACCAGTAACTCGAATCACTGGCTTTTACTGAAACTGGTTGGTCGCCGCAGCAACCGCGATGCGTTCGGCGCGGAAGTGGCCATCACCACAGCGCTGGGCCCGCAATATGCGACCGTTTCGACGGCCGGCAGCTATCTTTCTGCCAGTGACAAGCGCGTTCACTTTGGCTTGGGGAAAGAAACAACGGTTCAAAAGATCGAGATTCGCTGGCCCAGCGGCCTGCGCCAGACCCTGAAGGACGTCTATGCCGACCAGATTCTGCAGATTGATGAGCCTGCGATTCCTTCGCCCGCCGTGGAACGACGATGAAAGGAACTTCGATAAGCCTCCAGGCCATTTTCCTGTTGTGGGCTGCCTGGCAGGGAATAGCGGGGCAGGAGACCTCGCCCCGCGACAGCTTCGAGCAAGCTATCGCCGCGTTTCGGCGTGGACACTACTCCGCCGCGGTCAGTCTTTTTGAGCGCCTGGAGGCTCAGTCCCCGGGCGCAACGGAGGCCCTGTTGTATGAAGCCAGGGCCCTCATTCATCTCCAGAATTTCGCGCGCGCCGAAGAGGCTTTGCGGAGCTACATCGAAGCCCACCGAGATTGCTCAGACGCCCTGTACCTGCTGGGATTTGTGCTGCACCGTCAGAACCGGCCAGCCGAATCGCTCGAAGTCTACACGCGCGCTGCTGCGATCGCTCCCCCGACTGGTGATGACCTCAAAGTTGTCGGATTGAACTATGTTCTCCTGGATGATTACAACGACGCCATCCGGTGGCTTGAACGAGCGGTCCAGTTCGATCCGAAGAACAGGGATGCCTGGTACTATTTGGGGCGCAGCTATTACACCAAGGGGCAGCTGGTCGAGGCGCGAAAGGCGTTTCTCGCCGTTCTCGATCTGAATCCGCGGGATGCCAAGGCTGAAAACAACCTTGGCTTGATTTTTGAGACAAGCGGTCAGCCATCAGCCGCAATCGAGGCCTACCAGAAAGCTATCGCCTGGCAGGAGAAGAGCGTGAATCCCAGCGAGCAACCGTACCTGAATCTCGGGAACTTCCTGCTGGAACAGGGTCAAGGCAAGGAAGCGCTGGCTCTGCTCGAAAAAGCGATCAAACTTGCCCCTGACAACGCGTTCTGTCACATGAAACTGGGAGTTGCCTATCGCCAAGTGGGCCAGCTGGAAGACAGTCGCCGTGAACTGGAAAAGGCGACAGCGCTCGAGCCCGACAATCCGGCCGCGCATTATCAATTGGGCAGGTTGTACAAGGAAATGCACACTCTCGATCGGGCGCGAGCAGAATTTGATCGCACCGCCGAATTAGAGAGCCGGGCGGCTCGGCCGAAAACGTCGAGCGCCGATCACTGACGCCTAGTAAGACGTGTCGACCGGGTTTATTTGGGTTCTTCCACCGGCGCGGGCGACTGGGCATCGCTGTTTTGCTCGGCCTCGTATTTCTTGAGCCGCATCTGGGACCGCTCAGCTTCCTGGTCCTTGAGTTTCTGGAACGTCTGCATGGCCTTCCGAGCGTCATCGACCCGGTGCAGGCGCCGATACGCGGTTCCTAACTCGTACCAGGCCTGCTCGACCACCTCCAGATCGGAGTCGCTTTTGACAGCCCGCGCAAAAGCTTCAGCGGCAGCGGCATCGTTGCCCAGCAACAGCTCGGCTCGCCCCAGGTTGTAGTCGCAGTGCACGAGCCCCGGCTTTACCCGCAAAGCCTCTTCGATGAGCTCTTTCCCTTTGGCTCCGTCGCCCTGCTCGACGGCAAGGGCTCCCAGTTTGTATCGCGCCAGGACGTTATTGGGATCAATCTTGAGCTCACGCTCAAACGCTTGCTCTGCCTCATGAATCTTATTCGCGTTGCGATATTCCGACCCCAGCTCCTCATGCAAGCCGGGTTGCGTGGGCGCGAGCTTGATCGCGGCTTCGTATTCCGTGATTGCCTCCACGTGCCGTTCGGCCTCCGCGTTCGCCTGCGCCAGCACGCGGTGCACACGCCACGACTCGGGATCGATCTTGAACATTTCCGCATAGCTGTCTTTGGAAACAAGCAGGTGGGCACGCCCGCGATGGTACAAAATATCGGGATCGCCGGGCTTGAGTCTGTCTGCCTTATCGAGAGCCTCCACCGCCTGTTCAGGATGATCCTGCGCGAGGTTCACAACACCCAGCCACATCCAGGCATTGGCGTCCCTGGGGTAGCGGAGGGTCTCCTTTTTTATGGCGTTCGAGGCCGCTTCCAAGCGATTCACCCGAAACTCGCTGATGCCTAGGAAAAGGTTCGCTCCGTGGAGATGCGGCTTTAGCGTAAGAGCCTTGTGAAAGCTCGCGATGGCGTCCTCGTACCGGCCCTGCTCCTGACGAACCAGGCCCAAGTTGAAGTGCGCCTCCGCAAAGGCGGGCGACTGCTTCACGGCGGCGGCGAAACCGGCACCTGCCTCGTCAAGGTTGCCTTCCCGCATGGCTTGCGTGGCGCGCGCGAATGTAGCGGCTGGTTCCCTCAGTTGTGCCCACGCGTGGAAAGGATCCACCAGGATCAAGGCGATCAGCATGGCTCCACAATGCCAGGCCGGGCATCGGGCAGGAAGGCTGTTTTTGCTGCGCTTATCGAGTGGATGTGAGGCCAGTCGATTAAACCGATGAGCAGACACCATAAAAGTCCATACCGACGGGACAGGCGAGGAGATCCCGAGAGCAAAGATCCGGAACGATTCCGGACTTTGGCTCGATAACGAGTTCGAGCGGGTGAGCTGGCTGCTCAGAACTCGTAGCGAAGGGCAATCTGCATCTGCCTGGGCCCATTGATCACGCTGTGACCGCTGCCTCCCGGCACACCGAAATACTGATCTCCGGGCCAGCCGTCAACTCCGCCAAAGGTGTGCCGGTTAAAAGCGTTCGGGATGTCGAGCTTAAAAATAATATTCTGCCCCTCCCGGATGCTAGTTCGTTTGATGATGGCAAAATCCTCGTTCTTGAATCCTGGACTTCGCCACCAGGAGACCACGGTGGGAAGATCTCCGAAAACGTAACCTCCACCGGTCGCCAGGGAGGCGGCACTCGGGTCCACAAATGCCGCGCAGTTAGCGGGATGCGGCGCAGCGGGATCGTTAGCGGCGAACAATCCGTTCGATGGGGTGCATCCACTATTCCAACCTTTGTCCAAGGCCGGCGTCCACTGGACGGGGTGTGAGCCGAAAACGGATTGCCCGGGAACCAAACTAAGCCGATAATTCCCGCCGCTGTAGGGATTGGCGGTAGCGTATTCGTTGATGACGGTTGGCGATCCGGCCTGGTAGCGATGGATACCGCTAACCTGCCACCCTCCCGCAATCTTGGCGGCGACTCCGTGGCGGAGATATTTCTTGCCTGGGCCGAACGGAAGTTCATACAGATAGCTGAGCACAAAGGCGTGCGGTATGTCCTGATAGCTCACGGCCTTCTCAGCGCGCAGGTTGTAGGGGTTCTGGGCGCCAAAGACGTTGGAGTTGAAGCCGGTCAGGGTAGAGAAGGAAGAATCGGCGTCCGTAATAGTCTTCGAGTAGGTGTAGGACGCCAGCAGGTTCAGACCATTGCGGAAGCGCCGTTCCAGCTTGGTTTGGAGCGCGTGATAGGTGGATTGGCCGAGATTTTCCAGGCAGCAGTTTGTGGTGATGGCTCCGTACTGCGGAAAGGGCCGCAGCAACTGCCCGATGGTCGCGTTCGAACCCCAACCCGGGACGAACCAAGACGGCACCGTGACTCCAAGCTGGGAGAGAAGGGCCGGACCGTTTTTCCCATCGCTCCCATCCACAAGGAAATTCAACGCGTCCCCCAGCGGGTTGTACTTGGGATTGGGTGTATTGACCTGGGCCAGGTTCGAGCGCAGACGCGTTCCATGCTGCCCTACGTACCCGATGGCGAAGATCAGGTCGGGTGCGAGTTCGTGCTGGACCTCCAACTGCCAGTTCTGGATCATGCCGGGGCGGCGGTAGTCGAAAGCAACGTAGCTGATCGTGTTGTTTGTGAACGTGTTCAGCGTTGGATCCTGGGTGTTGCTCGGTGGCGTGTAGGCGGGGAAACCTGCCTCCAAGGACGAAACGGGCGTAAACTTATCGGGATTCTGGAAGTTCGGATCGGCGGTCGTGCCGCTGCTGAGGTTACTTCCAAAATCTGAGTATGTGAGGGGCGCGTAGTAGATGCTGTAGCCACCCCGAATAACGGTTTTTGCGTTCGGGGAAGGCGACCAGGAGAAACCGAGCCGCGGGCCAATGTTCTTGAGGTAGGTGCCGGCACCGGTTGCCCCCTTCCCATAAATTAATGCGCCAGGAGACCCGGGACTGGCGGAATTGGCTGCGCTAAGCGATAACACGGATTGGGCCCCGATCGCCTCATGCCGCGGTGTTTCAATGTCCCACCTGAGACCGAGATTTAACGTGAGATTTCTCCGCGCCTTGAAGTCGTCCTGCACATAGGCAGCATAGTAGTTCTGCGCCCAGCGGGAGTAATGGGAGGAGACCGATAGAGTTTCCCGGTCCGGCAGGCCGAGCAGGAAACCCGCCAAAGGATCTCCGGTGTTGCTGGCATTGGGGTCTTCACTGGCCGGGGTGAATGAGGTTTCACGGCTCTCGAAGTAGTAATGTGGCGAGGTCGCCCCGGGGCTTTCAACGGAATATTGATAAGACCGCCAGTCGAAACCAAACTGAAAGGCGTGCCGCCCCTTGGTCCAGGCAACACTGTCGGCCACAACCAATGCGTTCGGGATCTGCAGGCTTAAGGCGCTGCCTCCCAGCTTGCTATAACCGATCGTATATTGGCCGCCGTTGAATTCGAACGTCGGGAACGTCGGCCCGTCTGCGCCCGTAATGCCCAGAACCCGTGGCCAATCCGATCCGTTCACAGCCGGGGACTTCCCCGCAGTGTAGATCCGGTTGAAGCCCACCGTCAGGTGATTCAGGACCACGGGGGTAGGCAAGTAGTCCCACCCCAGTCGGAGATAGTGGGTGAAGTAGTAGTTGTAGTAGTTGTCGGGTGTGATGGGCGCCGGCAAGGGAAAGTCATTGCCATTGAGAAAATTCTGTTCGCGGCTGTGGTAAGTAAAGAAAATCTTGTTCTTCTCGGTTAGGTTCTCATCAATCCGGAAACTGGTCTGGGTGGTCACCACATGATCTAAAACTGCCGGATTGAGAAAATTTTGTATAACACCAGGTGCACCGTTGCTGGCAGAAGTGCCCGGGCGATTGGTGGCGGGTACATAGCTGAGGACCTTCTGGGCTACCCCGCTCAGATTGGGGATCATGTTGTTCGCGAACGGCAACCTGCAAGTCCGGCCGTTCACGATCCGGGTGGTAGAGGGATCAAAGATCTGGCCTTGCAACACCTGCTGCTGCGTGCAAGGGTTGATGACGGGATGCACGACGTTGTTGGCATCTGTGAACGTAAGACCCGGGCCCAGCAGAGCCGAGAAATCCCCACTACGTTCCGCGGCTGTGGGCAAGGTCTGCACGCTGTTGGACAAGCCCCTGCGGTTACGGTATTGCTCCCAGGCAAAGAAGAAGAACGTCTTGTCGCGGCCGTTGTAAAGTTTCGGGATCCACACCGGGCCGCCGAGCGCGCCGCCGAAGTCGTTCTGCCGGTCACGCGGCTTCTTGTTGCCAAAGAAATCATTCGTCCAGGAATTAGCGTCCAGCACCTCGTTCCGGAACAATTCGAAGACGCTTCCGTGATAACGGTTGGTGCCAGACTTGGTGGTAAAGCTCTCTACGCCGCCGGAGGTGTGTCCATATTGCGCGGTGGGTGTTGCCGTCGTGACCTTGAACTCGGTTAGAGCCTCAACGGAGGGCGCCGTCTGGTCAAATGCTGTCCCTGAGTCAGAGCGTTGCACGCTGGCGCCATCGAGCAAAATCTCCGAGCCGAAGTTCTGTCCGCCGGACAATTTCGTTTCAAATACCCCCGCCGATCCGTGATCGCCTACTGTCCCTTGGCCCACGGTACCAGGCACCAAGAAAATAAACGTTTCCGGAGAGCGCACGAAGCTTTGTCCAGTGGAGTTCAAGGCCAGAGGCAGGTCGTGAATCTGCTTATCACCCACCACTGAGCCGACATCGGAGCTTTCTGTCTGGAGCGTGGGAGCATCCGCCTGGACGGTCACTTGTTCGTTCACACTGCCCGGCTGCATCGTGATATTCAGCGCCGTGGTGGTGTTGATCTGGATCTGGACTCCGGTCTGGACTGAATTCTTGAAGCCGCCAGCCTCAACGGTGACGTCATAACGGCCGATCCGCACATCCGACACGCGATAGACACCTTCTGCGCTCGATTTGGTTTGATAAACCGCACCGGTGTCGACACCTCTGAGGGTAACCGTAGCGTCCTTGATAGCGGCGCCCGTGCTATCCACGACCGAACCGGCAATCGTTCCCCGATCTGATTGAGCAGCGGCGCCCACAGCCATCGAAAGAACCAGAAACACAACGCACAGTCCAAGTCCCCAACGGCGCTCAGTCCGCATAGCTGCGTCTCCTTACACACAATTTTGCTTCCCTACATCAAGCCAGATTTAAACCTTAAAGATTGAATTCTGCCCGTCCCACATCCCGCGCGTCAGCAGAAGGCACTTGCACACCACCGCGGCCCCACGCCGCCTGCCCGCGGTTGGGAGATTGTATGCAGAACATGCCGCCATATCAGTACTGCGTTCGCTCCGAACTCCTAATACTTTTCGTACAGGTTGAAAAACTCGAATGAACATTTACCTTTAGGCGCATCGTGAAATGGCTGGATTGCCCCGACTGATGGCCACGATTCCGTCAATTGGGCGAGATTATACCTCGTTGTACAGCAGCCGACGCGGCTTCCGTGCGGGTCTGGCGGTTCTGGGAGAGGCGTCAGAAGCTTCTCCCCATATCCATTCACGCGCTCGCTTCCGATCACCGCCTATTTCCATAGTGATAGGGACAACTTCTAATCATTGCAACGCAACCCCTCCGCAGCCGCAAAGGGTAGAACAGGGCCTTTGGCCGGGTATAATTCATCCCTCTTAAAGGAGCCGGTTTCAGCCGCTGAGGAATTTATGCTGGAACTTCCTCACGCCGTAACCGATCGTTTCCCTCCTACTGTGGAAAACTGTGCTCCCTCGACATCAGGAAAGATGTCATTCACGTAATCATGAGCATCCAAGGCGGCCTTGCTCAGGGTGCCGGCTTGCACGCGGCGGACAATTTCTTGGCGCGAAAGATCGAAGATCGCGTCCAGAATCTGCCCGCGCTGCTGCGGGTGTGCCTCGCCCACGACAAACAGTGCGCGGGCGCTGTGCTGAATGTAGCGAGCTGAAAGCAGCTGCCGCTGCAAGAGCTCCATGATGACCGGCGCCTTGCTGCGGTCAAAGCGGCCGGGCTCGCCGCGACGGTCGAGCTCGGCGAAGAATTCCGCGGTCCACTCGTTATGGTATTCCCAGACCTTGTCGAACAGTTCCCGGGTAAAGCGGGTCGCGGCCTTAATGGGTTCCGCATTTTTCGCCAGCACCACTCCGTCATCGGTCAGGGCCGCCCTTTGCAGATATCCGTCCTTGGTGATGACAGCCTGGTAATGCACAAGAGTCCACAGCCAGGAAACGTCGATGCGGTACGTTGCGAGGTCATTCATGAACCGCAGCTTGAGTTCGTAGTCGTCGATCGCTGCTGCGAAATTCCCATTCAGGATTTGGAAGCCGTAGTTCGCCGCCATGTAGAACGCGTGTTGGATGTGCTCAATGGTGACCTCCCCTTGGGGTACGCCGTAGATGGAATCCCAAAGCTCCGGAGTGAAGATTTTCGCTGGTGTGCCCACCGAATCCTTGCTGATGACCCAGGGTGTAATCTTCCCATGCGCGTTCAACAATCCTCGGGACTCGAGGAGCTGCCGCTCCGGCTCAGTCAGGCCACTGGCAACGGTTGCGACTGGCTTGCCACTTGTGTTCTCGGTCTGGGTTGGCGCATCGAGGAGTGCTTGTAGCTGGTTCACGGGCGCACGCAAGGGTGCGTTCCCGGCAGCCACGTAAGCCGGCTCTGGGCTGGCGACCCAGCTTTGCCGATAGGCGTCGTAGAGTCGGCCTTTCACCCGGCCACCGAGGATGTCCTCCAGGGTGGGTGGTTGACCTTCCGCAACCGGCTTTTCGGGCACAAACATCAGACCGAGCAGCCGCTCTCGCAGCTTGTCAATCACCATGGCGCGCAGCGCCAAGGCGTTATACCTCGAACGTCCGTAGGTGTCGCTGGGCTGATAAATCATTACCGCCGCCATCCCACCAATGGGCGCCGCTTGGCTGAGTTCGCCATTCTTCATGCCGGCCATTACCATCATTAGCGCGTTGTATCGCTGATACGCAATCATGTTCGGGGAGGCCATGCCGATCGATTGCGGATCAGGGAAGATGCCTTTCGGATCGTCCTTCCACATTTCAATGATGCTGCCCAGATAATCCCAGCGCCCGACATTGGTCCCCAGCAGCCGTCGCCGCAAAACCCACGCAATCGCCGGCAAGAACCGCCCCGCGTTCCCCTCTTCGTAGAGCACCTTGATCTTGATCGTTCCGAGAGGGACTCGAATCATTTCCTCCAGGCGCGTCAGCAGCCCTTCCAGGATGAGCGCCTCCTGCGGCGTCTGAATCTTCGGGATGTAGAAGTACACACCGGTACCCGCATCGCGAAGAGAGTCGTAATTGTTGAACACCCAGAGGACCGTAACTGGGATCAGACCCGGCACCGGCTGGCCGTCAACCGTGATGTGCTCATATCGCACGTGGATTCCGGGAGGGCGACCAAAGCGAGTCGGCCACTTCGCGCGCGGCGTAGTGATCTTGTAGGTACGCTTCTTGCCCTTTTTCACAACCTCATAGGCACGGTCGGTCCAGCGGCCCTCGAGAATTTCCTTGGCATTCCGCATAGCCGCAAAGATTCCTATGGGCTGATTGCGCGGCGTGCCATCGGGCCGGAAATGCGGCGGCGACGCGTCTTCGAAGTCGGGCATATTTATCGGTGCTGGACTATTCAAGGCGTTGAACGCCATGTCCAGGGGATGCCAGGGGCCAGTGAGTTCCAGCCCGGGATTCGTCAGCGGATGTGCGTCTTTTGGAATGGGCACGTCATCATTGAGCCGCCAGCGCCATTGGCTGTCGCGACCGAGAAAATTGTCGATCATTCCCTCGACGATCTGGCCGAAGGTCCAGTCCTTGCCGCTTACCGGATCCTCAAATTTCTCATTCCAGTTTGGCCAGGCATATTTCTTGGTGACCGGTGAGGGAGACGCGAGAAGCGCTTGTCGCGCGGTCAAGGCAGCAGCAATCTCGGGACGCAGCTCTCGCGTAAGCGTTTCAATGGCCTTTTCGACGTTGACCTCTCGGCCATTCACCTTCTTGGTGCCGAAAAGGTCTGGGAAATCACGCAAAACGTCGTCGCGAATCATAAATTCTCCCCCTCCGCTTCTATGATACGAGCAAGCCGAGTGCCCGGTTGAAATAAGCAGCATTGCCCATAGATGATGAATCCCAACCCGGCACTTGGGCAAAGGCTTCCGCAGAATGAACCAGAGGAATCGCTCTCTACAATCTGGTGCAAGGATGATTAACCAGGAAAACTAGTACTAGTCCGTCGCAGGACATCAGATACGCCCAGCAAATGCAACTCGCGGACGTATGCCTCACCTGACCAGGCGCAGTCTTTTGAGCTCTTTGACTTCACCTTCCAAGGCGGCAACCGCTTTCTGAGCAGACGAGTCCAGCGACTCTTTTCCCGAGACGTACAGCCAGTGGTCAAGGAATATCGATTCTTTAGTGCTGTACACCGCGAGGCTAATGGCGGTGCTGATGCCGTTAAGGTCCGCATCGGTGCCCAACATACTCACCATGACAACTGCTTTGTCCTTTTGATCGACCAGGCAGTAGGAGCGAGACTTTTGAATCAGCTCACGGAAACGCGATGCCCATTCCTTGGCGGAGCTGTTGCCGCCAGTGGATTCAGCCAGGTATAGAGTCGCGACTCCCGCGTGATTTTTCCCTTCGCAAACTTCGGCGCGACTGGAACTGAGGGCAACAGAAACAACGAGGAACAGCAGAGCGAACGTCTTTCTCATGACCGAGGAGTACGCTTTTGCGGAAAACCCCACGGGGCGTCATTCTACACCGGGTTGACGTGCCGTGGGGGGAGCACCGTAGACCGGGCCACAAGCTGAAACTAAGGTAGAGACGGGGCTTGCCCCGCCTCCCGGGATGGCAAAGCGCTCTTCGGTATTTGCAGGCTGTGTCTGAGACGCGGTAAGCCGCGTCTCTACCGTGGCTCCATAAATATTGCGGGCCAACCGGGACCTTGCCACGACTTAAGGCTAAGGCTAAGATTCTGAACGGGAAACCCCGATGTGAGACTATCATGTGGAGGCGGGTCTCTGACGGCCAGTAAGACCGCATTAAATTGAACGGTACCGGCACGTTCTGTCCCGGTCTGGGCTATAATGATGTCACTTTTCTCTCCCCTTCCGGCGTAGATCCATGGACAACGGCACAGCCCTTTTACTCTCGAAAACAGGTGCTCACGTCGAGGGAGAACCCCGCCTCAGACTGTTGCTGGAAGTGGAGCCCGCTCATCGCGTCTTCCTCCGTAACTTGGTTGACACCTTGCTATTCCGGCCAGTCCCGCGGGTTCCAGCCACGTCGAAGCCAGCCCCTTTCTGGCACGACGTGTTTATCGATGCCGCACTCCCATGGCGGTCATTCGCCGAGTCAATCCTCTGGCATGTGCTAGCAGTAGTCGCCGTCTGGAGCCTAAACCAGGGGCCGAAGCTGCAAACATTCCCGCAGCGCCACAGTTTCCAGGGATCCTACGTCGTCTATTACACGCCGTCGGAATCTTTTCCTGCGAGAAAGAGCAGTCCGCCGCAGGTGCAGGCCCGTCAGAAAGCTCCGTCCGGATCGGCTCGTCAGGCTTGGTCCGTGGCACATGAGCGGGCACGCGGCGTCGCTGCACCCCCAAATATCAAGTCTGGCGCGTCGGCACCCAACCTGGCGGCCTCAAATTCGCCGGATCCGGCGATGCCCTTATCCGCTACTGCCCGCTCTCGCTTCAGCGTGCCGGGGAGCCCAACTTCGATCGTCGCTCCTCCTCCTGAGGTTTATCAAACCACCGGTCGCCAGGGAGGTTTCCCTCAAGCGTCCGTCGTTGCTCCTCCTCCGGACGCGCAGGCTCTTTCTGGACAACGTGCGATGAGCGCGCCCGGGGTGGGGGTGGTGGCTCCGGCCCCGACGGTGCCGGGTTCGATACGCAAGTTTGGAGACGTGAACGGGGCTCAATCGGCGGTCGTCAGTCCGCCTCCTGCATTGCCCATGCATGAGGGTCGTGGAGGTTCGGGAGTGCAGTCGGCGGTAAGTGGCGTGGGCGCATCGGTTGTGCCTCCACCGCCGTCCTTTGGGCACTCGGGAACCATCGCCAGTGCACGGAGGGGCTCGCTGTCTGGTACAGGTTCCGAGATTGTGCCGCCCCCTCCATCATTTCAGGGCGTCGGCAACTCGACTATCACGCGGCGTTTTGGCCCGGTTTCCGGCACCGGTTCACAGGTCGTACCCCCGCCTCCGTCGTTTGACGGTGTGGGCAATTCCCCTGGCGGTCGACGTGTAGGCCCCCTATCCGGCACCGGCTCGCAAATTGTGCCACCGCCGCCATCGCTGCAAGGGACGGGAAATTCGACCGGCGGCAGACAGGTGGGCTCGCTGTCCGGCCCAGGTTCGCAGGTTGTGCCACCACCTCCGTCGGCTCGTGGGATCGGCAATGGTGTGGGAGTTGGACGGACAAGTTCGCTGGCGGGAACGGGCTCCGCCGGGTCACAAGTGGTGCCACCGCCTCCTTCGGTTCAGTCGGTAGGGGGATCTGGCGGAAACGGACGTGCTGGAGCGTTGTCCGGTGCTGGCTCTTCAGTAATTCCCCCGCCTCCATCGGTTCAGAGACTGGGCAATTCTGCTGGAGACGGGCGCGCGGCGTCCGCAGGCCTCGCGGGGGCAGCAGCTGCCGGTTCTTCCCCCGTCCTGAGCGCAAACAATTCCCTGGCAGGCGTTCCGTTGCCGCCCATGGACATTCCACCTAATACTCCGCCCTCGCCTCCACCCACGGTGGAGAAGCCTGAAGCCCGTCCTGGTGAGGATGTCCCGCTCCGCCTTATTGGCATGGCCTTAGCCTTGCCGGGTTCTTCCTATTTTTCCAACTACGAGGTTTACCTGGCAGAGAGAAGGCTGCGCAAAGGTGAGTTCCAGCTCATCAAACTGGTTTACGAATTTCTACCCTATCAGAGGCGACTTTCCGAGTATGTCCAGGACAAGAAAGCGAAAGTCTACAAGCTTCGCGTCAGGCGAGATGAAACCTGCGACGAAAGCTTGATGCAGATGACTTGGCCGGACCAGGATCCCTCAGGGAAGCAATCTGCCGCTACGCCGCCAGTACCGTCCGCCGCCGATCGAAACAGCCTGCTGCCTTGCTATCGCACAACGGCAGATGACTACCGGCGAGCGATTACCCAAGCCCGCTGAGACGCAGCGAAACTGGAATACAAGAAAGCTATTCTCAGATCGCAGTTGGTTTCTCCGAGCGCCCAGAGCCGAGAGCCTAGCGCCTTTTTATTTCAGTGTCGAGGCTGAGTTTCGCGCAGAATCGCGACGAATGTGCGTCCTCCGAAATTGAATCCCTGCTCAAGCTTGCCCGTGACCGACACTTTGGCCCCGTTACTTGGTACACCGTAGTTCTGGCTGTACACCCACATCGTTCCTGTGCCGTCGTCAACTTGAAAGACACCCGTGCTGAGTGCCCCGAAAGAATCAGAGACGCGCCCAGCAATGGTCAATTCCTTGCCCATGTAACGCCCAGGATCACGGTTGATTTCGGCAATTGAGGCGCGAGGGGGACATCCTGTCAGGCAGAGAACCGTTACCACAAGTATCACAGCCGCCACAATCCTGTTTCGTAATATGGACACCGAATACCTCCACAATTCCGAGTAGCTACGCCGTTCGAGAAAAATTGTATAACGAAGAGGTGACGGCGCACTGCAGTGTGCCAGCTACTTACCGGAGAGCCAACTCATGACCATGCTCGACCATCTGCGCCGCCTCTTTCGCTATGACGAGTGGGCCAACCGGGAAGTGATTGCCTCGCTCAAAGCCGCGGGGCGCCCGCCCGCTCGATCGCCCCAGCTTATTGCCCACGTCCTCGGAACCGAGTATGAATGGTTCTCCCGAATCGAAGGAAGTAGATCACCGCTCGTGGTCTGGCCCGATCTAGAGGTGGCGGAGTGCGATGAACATGCAGGGCACTTGCACACAATGTGGTCGAATTATCTCGACAATTCGATGGGCGAGCACCTCTCTCGTCCCGTAAGTTACAAGAACAGTAAAGGTGAAAGCTGGACGAATTCAGTCGAGGACATCCTGATGCACGTGGTGATGCATTCTGCCTACCACCGCGGCCAAATTGCTGCCGACATGCGAGCCGCCGGTTATACTCCGGCCTACACCGACTTCATTCACGGCGTCAGACAAAAATTAATGGGATAGATTCACGCGGTTATGGACGACCTCAAATCCCGATTTTTATGCGCTCTCCAACCGTCGGCGGCTCTCGCCCTGTTGCTGTTCATCATCCGTGGTGCGGACACTCTCACACTCTCGCCGGCGAACTTTCCCCAGCCCAGCCCGACGGTGTAAGCTTCATCCTTACTTCGCGCGGAGAATGCACCTCATGCCTAGCAGATCGCCGGTTTCAGCAGTGCTGTGCCTCGTGCTCTCAGCAACGGCCCAGTCTTCTATTCCCCTGCACGCCACAAACTCTGACAGGCCGCTGTCAGAACGCGTTGTTGCTTACGACATCGATGCCCGCGTCGACGTCCAGCGCCACACTATCGACGGCATGGAAACACTCACCTATCGCAACCTCACCGGCAAACCCCAGGACACATTTCCTTTCCACCTGTATCAAAATGCTTTTCAGCCGAAGTCTACCTTCATGACCGAGATGCGCCGAAGCCGCCCGTCCTTCGAGTGGAAAGAGAAGTACCGGGCCTCTAGCGAAATCACGTCCTTGGAAGTTGTCGGCATGGGCGACCTCACCCCGCAAATCCGATTCATCTCGCCTGACGATGGCAATCCCGAAGACCGCACTGTGTTTCAGGTCAAGCTCCCCAAAGCCGTGCCACCCGGCGAGTCGGTGCAGTTCAAAATCAAGTTTCACGATCAACTCGGACAAGTTCTGGCTCGTACCGGCTACAAGGCCGACTTCATCATGGGGGCGCAGTGGTTTCCCAAAATCGGTGTCTGGTGGCAAGGCGCCTGGAATTGTCACCAGTTCCACGCGACCACAGAGTTTTTTGCCGATTTCGGAACTTACAACGTCCGCCTGACGGTGCCGAAGAACGAGATCGTTGGAGCGAGCGGCGTAGAAGTATCTACGGCCAACAATGCGGATGGCACCAAGACGGTCGCCTTCTACGGAGAAGATATTCACGATTTTGCCTGGACCATCGAGCCGCAGTACAGAGTCTTCACCGAAACCTTCAACGGCAGCATGGGTCCGGTGACCATCCGCCTCTTGATACAACCCGATCATCTCGACCAGGTCGAGCGTTACCTGCGAATTATTCATCAGACGATGGATCACTTCGACCGTGGGTATGGCCCGTATCCCTACAAGCAGATCACCGTGGTCGATCCGCCACACTACGCCCTATCTGCCGGCGGCATGGAGTATCCCACGCTCATCACCTGTGGCACGGTTTGGTGGACACCTAAGGGTTGGCATGAACTGGAAGAAATCGCCGAGCATGAATTCGGCCATCAATACTGGTATGGGATGGTTGCGACCAACGAATTCGAAGACGCCTGGCTCGATGAAGGCATTAACAGCTACACCGAAGTAAAAATCCTGAACGACATATTCGGCGCAGACCGCTCACAGCTGGATCTCTGGGGCATAACTGAAGGTGACGACGCCTCGCAGCGCAACTCTTATCGCGGTGTCGCCGATAAAGATCCCATGGCGCGTTATGCCTACCAATACATGGATGGCAGTTCATACGGGGGCATCACCTACGGAAAAACGGCAACCGTTCTTCTGACCCTCGAGAAGGTCGTAGGCGAAGACACCATGCGGCGCGCCATTCACACCTACTTCATGCGCTACCGCTTCACCCATCCGACCAAGGAAGACTTTCTCAAAACCGTGGAAGAGGTCTCCGGGCAAAACCTGCGCTGGTACTTCGATCAGGCAGTCTACGGAACTGCCGTGATGGACTACGATTTCGCGACTGCCTCTTCCGATCGCCTGGACTGGTACGAAAAGAAGCGGGCGAAGAAAGCCGAGACCACTTATCGAACCGTGGTGACCGTGCATCGCAAGGGCGATTTCATCTTCCCGGTAGACGTACTGATCAAGTTCGACAACGGAGACAGCGTTCGTGAGCACTGGGACGGCCGCGACCGCTGGGTGCGCTACACCTATGATAAGAAAGCCAAGCTGCTCTCCGCCGAGGTCGACCCGGAACACATGGTCCGCTTGGATAAGGACGCCTTTAACAACAGCTACACCGCGCAACCCGACGCCCGCGCGAGCAGAAAGATCACGAGATACTGGATGGTTTTCATTCAATTCTTATCCCAGATAGCCGCGTGGCTGGCATAGGAATCGTAGCGCCGGCATCTTGCCGGCTGTCCTGCGGGCGTCTCGCCCGCAGCAAGCAAAACACTAAGAGCTGAGGCAACCATGTCAGAACAGTCCGGAGTCCTGCAAGAAGGTGCCCGTCGCGTCTGGAAGAGCCAGCGCATCGTGTGGTGGCTTTTCTTGGTGAATCTTCTTCTCGCTTTCTTGACCACTCGCCCTCTATCGGCTCGACTGGAGCAGGTCACGGATCACAGCCTGCAATCCCAGCGTCTGGTCAACGGCTTTGATCTGGGAGCCTATTCAGAATTGACTACCAATCCCGACGCGGCCTTCAGTTCGGTCATGGGAGAATCCAACCTGGCCATCGTCGTCTTTTTCGTGTTTGCGTTGTTTCTTACCAGCGGCATTCTGGCCACGTATCACTCGGACTACAGGCTCACCACCACCCAATTTTTCGAGGCTTGCGGCGCATTCTTCTTGCGCTGGGTCCGCCTGGTTCTCTTCATGGCTGTCGTGCTGATACCAATATGCGTTCTTAGCTACAAGCTTCTGGCCTGGTCAGGGAGCGTGATTTTGAACAAGGCAGGTCCAGAACAGACTGGCTACTGGCTGATGCTAGCCACGCTTTTGTTGACCACGGTCGTCATGATGTCCCTCCGCCTTTGGTTTGATATGGCGCAAGTCCGCGCGGTGCTCGAAGGCGAACGGGTTATGCGCCGCACTCTGGCGCAGGCGTTCCGACTCACCTCCTCCAACTTCAGCTCGCTGTTCTGGCTCTATTTCCGCATCAGCCTCCTGGCCTGGCTTGGGTTGGCCCTTGGCATGTGGCTATGGACGCACATACCTGGCCAGCACTCAGGATTATCTTTTGTAGTATGTGAATTTGTGTTGTTGTGGTGGATCGGCACTCGCCTTTGGCAGCGCGCATCCGAAATGGTCTGGTATGAGCGCCGCGCGCTCACCGTAGCGGCTGCAACTGCTGTTATTGAAGCCGTGCCATCTCCAGAATCCTCAATCGGCGCTCCTCCAACGAACTGATGAAGAAAATATCCGCGCTCATCTTCTTGATACTTTTGTCTCTGGCTCTGCCCGCGGCGGAGCAAAAGTGGGACCCGCTTCCAGTGGCCCTCTCCAACAACGTGGCAGCCGCCGCCAAGGTTGATAAGCGTCTCTTTCTTTATTCCTTCATGGGCATCGGTGAGAAGAAGACTTGGGACGCGATTACCAACCGAGCCTTGGCGTTCAATACCGCGACCGGCAAATGGAGCGACATTCGCCCCGTTCCTGGTCCGGCCGGACGCCTTGCAGCTTCCGCTGCCACCTTGAAGGACGTTATCTATTTGCTCGGCGGATACACCGTCGATTCCAAGGGAGAGGAAACCTCCGTGCAGAGCGTGGAGGTATTGCTACCCAGCAGAGGTATCTGGTACCGCGGCACCGATATGCCTATCCCGCTGGACAATTTCGTAATCGGGATTTACCGCGACCGCTACATCTATACGATCAGCGGCTGGTCGCAGACTCAAGCGGTCAAGAACGTCCAGCTATACGACAGTGAGAAAAATGTCTGGAAGCAGGCCACGCCAGTTGCTGGCCCGCCGGTCTTCGGCCACGCTGGCTCGATAGTCGGCGACACGATTATTTATGCCGGTGGCGCTCTCAAGAATGTGTCAGCCGATACCCCGCAATACCTGCTCTCGGATGAGTGCTGGATGGGCAAAATTGACCATCACGATCCCACCAAGATCCAGTGGACAAAAATCGCCAATCATCCCGGCAACCCCCGCTATCGAATGGCGGCGGGCGCGTCCGAACACGACCAGAAAATCTACTTTTCCGGCGGCGGTGAAGAACTCTACGACTATAAAGGACTCGGAGCCGACGGCCGCCCCGTCGAACCTTCCCCGGTGACCTTTGCCTGGAACCTGCGCACCAGCAAATGGGAGGTCGTGAACGACAAGACCCCAAATCCCACGCTGGATAATCGCGGTCTGCTGGTTACCTCAGAGGGATTGATTCGAATTGGTGGGATGGAAGCTGCGCAAAAAGTGACGTCGCGAGTCGCAATTCTGCCCCTCAAACAGAAAAAATAAAAGGCGGCGTATCGAGCCATGCTAAATGTAACCAGAGGAGTGGCCGTCGAGACCCATAGGATGTAGCCCTACTCAAAGACGATTTTGAGGAGGCTAGATTTGGGGCACAAGGCGAAGTGGGAATATTTCCGAGCCGTTTACGAGCGTCACCGCAAAGCTGGGCACGGACCTATCGCGGCCAGGATGGAGAGCACTGGCCGGCCATAGCGCGGCCGTGTCGCCGGGGTCATCCGGTAGCGCTTGCCAATCCAGGGCATTTACCAGAGGGCGAATCGGCGGCTCAGTCCGAAAGTGATGCCGGAAAGCCAAGCTGCGCATAGCAAGGAGAAATCACAACGCAGCCGGCGAAACGGCTGCGGAAAAGCCGTTCGGTGGAAAAGTCCCAAACCAGACTTTTCCACCGAGCTTGCAAATCGCGCAAAGAGCGCGCGATTCGCACTTTCCCACAGCCGCGACGACCGTGGGTCTGCGGTTACATTTCCAATGTCTCGACGATCGACCCCAAGGTTACATTTTTAAATGGCTTAACGCGTGCGGGCTGTAGGTAGCCCGCCGCTTTTTAGAACTGGGTCCGGGAACTCTCTTCTCAGGTTCCTCTCATATTCCCAAAGGTCGCCAGGCGGCGCTTCTGGTATTCCGTTACGTCCACGTGCTCGGCTTCCAGTTCAGCCTCCTCTTCGGCCCATTCCTTAGCTTCTTTACCCTCCAGGTTTTTCAGAAGTGCGCGTGCACACGAGGCACAGCAGAAACCTTTCTGCACTTGACGTCCGTTTTCTCCTTCTATGCAACTCTCATATTCGTACGTGGGCGGTTGCGCGATGCACAGGTTGCATACATCTGGAGCATCTACGCAAAGTGGATCGAAGGTACCAAAGAAGACGCTGTCGTTCATGGCACACCTCGTTAAGTAGGTTTCAAACTCAGGTTTCCAAGTCCATTTTGTGATTCTTGTTTCTTCCAATTCGCCATAACTTAGCAGTGACCAGTCAACAATTCAAGCGGCCACTCCCGTTCTGGGACAAAAAACCTCAGCGGCTAAAGCCTGTTCCGGACAAGGGCTGAATGATGCAGGGCCAGAGGCCCTGCAATTCCAGGCCTCCAACTGGAACAGCCCTTAGCCGCCGGGGCAAACAAAACGGCGGGGGGCTCCTGGTTTGAGCCCACCCGCCGCGACTGGCTGGGTAATTCGCGGAACTACTGAGCCAGGATTGCTTCGGCCTCGTCCTTGTCAACATCGGTGACCAGTTCGATACCGCTGATGCGATTTGCCTCAGGCGTCAACGCCGCGATATCCGTTCGGTCAATGTATTTCGTGGCAAACTTCCGTGCCCCGGCCATCAACTGTCGCAGGCCCTGGGCCACACGCTGGTAGTAGGTGTAGAAACCGATCGCGCCTACCGGAAGTTTGTTGAAGCGATCACCGTACTTTTCGCGCAGCTCGGTCGAGGTCACAAAAATCTCATCTACGGTTGTTCCGAAGCGCTCAACATAGATGGGCAAGGTCTGCGCCTCGACTGCCTTGCCGATATTCTTGGCGACCATGGCTGCGGCCAGCGGACTGCGTGCCCAGGCAATCAGCTTCACATAGGGGGCGCAGAGCGCGAAGCCTTTGAAGATCTGGTCTTCAAACGTGAATCCGCCCGCCAGAGCAATGGGCGGAATGTACTCGCCCCTAGCCGCCAGTTTATCGAGATACTGCCGCAGCATCGAGTGCAGCTCGATTCCCGGGATTCCCCATTCGTTCATCATGCGCCACGGGCTCATGCCGGTGCCACCGCCCGCTGCGTCCACCGTCAGCAGGTCGAGCTTGGCCAGCGAAGCGAACTTTACCGCGCGCGCTAAATCGACTGGGCGATAGGCGCCGGTCTTCAGAGTGATCCACTTGGCACCGGCCTTGCGGAGTTCTTCGACCCGCTTGAGGAATCCATCTTTCGTGACCATGCCTACCCGCGAGTGCCGCTCGAACTCGTGGAAGGCGCCTTTCTTGAAAGCCTCGATCACAACGTGATTGGAAGGATTGGGCAGCACGACGTACCCGCGCGCCTGCAGTTCTTGTGCCTTGGCCAGATCCTTGATTTTCACTTCGCCGCCGATGTCCTTCGCGCCCTGGCCCCACTTCAACTCGACTGCCTTCACGCCCAGCTTCTTGATGGCGTATTCCTGCACGCCCAGCATGGTGTCTTCCACGTTTGCCTGAACGAAGATCTCGCCGTAGCCTTCCGTCTGCCATTCACGGAAGCACTGCACGCGCCATTCGAGGTCCGAACTGGAGATCACCTTGCCCTTGTCAAACTTGGATTCCATATCCATGCCGACCACATTCTCGCCAATCGCCAGACCGGTGCCGGTGATTGCCGCACCGACAGCTAGGCCGGGCCAATTGTTCTTCGCCACATTGGTTGAGCCCATCGCGGCCACGGTGAACGGCAGCTTGTAACGAATGCCGTTATCCGCGCCGATCGTGGTCTCCAGGTCCACAGCAGGGAACAGCGCCCGGTTGGAATCTTCTTCGACCCCCCACGCACCCGCGGCCCGGCCCAGGATCGTGAAATGCGATAGGTCCACCGGGTAGTCTTTCTGCGAGGCCGTGGTGATGATGCCGAACGGCTGCGGGTAAATCATCTCCGAGCCGCGATAGGAACTCTTGCCGATCTCACACATGCCGATACAGCCATCGACACAGGTGGTACACATTCCGCTGAACGGGCTGATGGAATCTTCGGTGCGATTCTTGGTCAGCGTGGCGGCAGAGGCGTTAAGGCGTGAAAGAGTCATGGCAGTTTCTCCACTATTTCTTCAGTTGAGCAAAATCGTTGAACCGCGGTTTCACCTGCACGTCTGCGCGAAATGGTCCGGCAATTTCGCAGGCGTGGCAGGGATCGAGGAAACACATGGCATTGTCGTAACTCTGGAAGCAGGCAGTCGGAATGTTTACGCAGCCGTTGCACATCGTGGTCTCCGCCTGCGGGCCCTGGCAGCGCAATTCGCAGACCGGGCAGACATAGAGGCACGCACCGCACTGCCGGCACCACTCGCTGGTCATGTCGAACGGCCGAGTCACTTCGCGATGCAGGCCGCGTCCCGCGAATCCGATTGCCCCGGCCATCATCTGTTGCTCGCACATGCGCACACATAGCCCGCACTGGATGCAGGTCTCGTGCTTGGCCTCGTACCGGCACTGCCGGATTCCCATTGCCGACGCCATGTCCTGAATGCGCTTGGATTGCGGGCAGGTCGCGACATACATCTCGACCAGCAGTCGCCGCGCCCGTTCGACTCGCGCCGAATGCGTGGACACCACCATGCCGTCTTCGGCTGGCAGGCAGCAGGAAGCCTGCAGGTTCCGTTTCTTCCCACTGCTCACTTCGACCAGGCAAAGGCGGCAGGCGCCATACGGTACCAGCCCGTCGTCGTGGCACAGCGTAGGAATCGGTATGCCGAGGAAGCGCGCCGCTTCCAGCACCGTGGTTCCGTGTTCGACTTCCACCTCAATGCCGTTGATGGTCAGCGTGGGCACGGCATTCTCCTTTAGTGAACCAGCACTGCTTTGGGTTGACAGACTTCCAGACAAGCTCCGCACTTGATGCACTTGGCGGAATCAATCGTATGTGACTTGTTTTTCTCTCCCAGCACAGCCTCGGTAGTACATACCCGAACGCAGGCATGGCAACCGTCGCAAATTGCCGGGTCAATTTCGTAGACAATCAGTTCGCGGCACACCTTCGCCGGACAACGCTTCTCGCGAATGTGCGCCTCATACTCATCCCGAAAATAGCGCAGGGTGGAGAGCACAGGATTCGGTGCCGTCTGGCCCAGGCCGCACAACGAGGTCTCCTTGATCATCCAGCCTGCGTCGTCCAGGAGCCCAAGGTCCGATTCCTCGCCTTTCCCTTGCGAGACCCGGACCAGGATTTCCCGCAGCCGCTGGGTTCCCTCTCGGCACGGGAAGCATTTGCCGCATGATTCTTCCTCCAAAAACTCCATGAAGTAGCGGGCCACATCCACCATGCAGGTATCTTCATCCATGACCACCATTCCGCCCGAGCCCATCATGGAGCCCGCCTGCGTGAGCGCTTCATAATCGATAGGCAGGTCAATCATGCTGGCGGGAATGCAGCCGCCGGAAGGGCCGCCAATCTGAATGGCTTTAAGCTGCTTGCCTTTGGGAATTCCGCCGCCGATGTCGTAGATCATCTGGCGCAGCGTGATTCCCATAGGGACTTCCACCAGCCCGGTGTTGTTGATCTTCCCGACCAGCGAGAAAACCATGGTGCCCTTGCTGCGCTCGGTGCCGATGGAGGCGTACCAATCGGCGCCTTTGTTGACAATGACCGGCACGCTCGCCCACGTCTTGACGTTATTGATAACGGTGGGCTTGCCCCACAGACCCTTCTGGACGGGGTAAGGTGGTCGGGGATGCGGCTCACCGACGCGTCCTTCAATAGAAGCAATCAGCGCAGTTTCTTCACCGCACACAAACGCCCCGGCGCCTTCGACCAGGTGAATGCGGAAATTCAGGCCTGAGCTGAGAATGTTGTCACCCAGCAATCCGGCTTTCTCCGCCTGATTGATGGCTACAACCAGATGTTCAACCGCCAGCGGATATTCGGCGCGCACATAGACGTATGCCTCGCTTGCTTCCAGTGCATAAGCGCCGATGATGAGCCCTTCGATCACGCTGTGGGGATTGCCTTCGAGCAAACTGCGGTCCATGAACGCGCCCGGATCGCCCTCGTCGGCGTTGCAGATGATGTAGCGCGGACGAACTTTGCTCTTGCGCAGAGCCTCCCACTTCGTGCCGGTCGGGAAGCCCGCTCCACCGCGGCCTCGCAGTCCAGCCCGCTTCACGCTATTCACAACCTGCTCACGGGAAAAGTTAGTCAGCACGCGCGCCAGAGCGCTGTACCCGCCGACCTTTATGTAGTCGCGGATGTCTTTCGGATCGATCTTGCCGTTGTTGCCGAACAGAATCCGTTGTTGGCGCGCATAGAAGGGGACGTCGTGTTCATGAAGCACCCTCTGACCGGTGGTGGGGTCCTTATATAAGAGCTTCTCCACTGGCTTGTGGCCGTTGGTGACGCTGTTCACAATATCCTTCGCGTCGCTTTGGCTTACCCCGTTGTAGAAAACCTTCTCCGGCCACACGATCATCACGGGGCCTTTTTCGCAGAACCCGTGGCACCCGGTGCTCTTGATATCGATCGCGCCTTCGAGTCCGCGTCTCTCGAGTTCACGGTGCAAGGAATCCAGCACGTTCTGCGCTCCGGAAGCCTTGCAGCCGCTGCCTGCGCACACCGAGATACACGGCCGGGTGGTTTCGAAGGCCTCCAGGCACAAACGCATTTCGTTCACTTCGGAAGGCGACTTAAGCTTTTGCATGGCTCGCCTCGTCCGGCTTGGCGGCATTGGGCGCCTCGGCCTTGTCCTGATATCGCTTCAGCAGTCCCCCCACCTTGGCCTGCGTCAAATGGGGATGGGTGTTGCTGTTATCCACCCGCGCCACCGGCGCCAGTCCGCAACACCCGATGCAGCGCACGGTTTCCACGGTGAACTCGAAATCCCCGGTCGTTCCTGGCCCGGCTAGTTTCAGATCGCGCAGCATGCGATCCAGCACGCGCGGCGCGCCTCGAACGTGGCATGCCGTCCCGAGACAAACCTGAATCACGTGTTTTCCCCGTGGCACCAGGCTGAAGCAGCGATAGAAGGTCGCGACCTGGTAAACCTCGGTCAGGGGCACGCGCAGCTTCTTGGAAATCTTTCTCAAAACTTCCTGCGGCAAATACCGATAAGTCTCTTGCACGTCCTGGAGGATAGGGATTAGGTTGATGCGGCGGTCTTCGTACTGCTCCAGGAGCGGTTCCACATTGGGCAATTCAACTTGCGGCATGGTGGCAGCCTTTTATTCGGTTGTTCGTTCTACCTTCACCGCCGGGTCACTCTTTCGGGCTCCGGCGCCAGATGGGCAATTTCGGATTCCAGCTGCGCACTTCCTGGAAGAAGTCGCGAGGCTTGGCTCCATTGCCCCCGGGCGTAGAGTTTTCGTCACTGCCCGCAGGCTTCGTCAGTTCGGCCAGGTAAATTTCCAATAGTTCCGGCAGGTCCGTGCCGGTTAGGCGGTCGATGATCTCGGTTCGGCGGAGTTCTCCATGCCCCTCGCAAAAGGGGCACTTCACCACATCGTCCTGATCGCCCATTTTGTTCTGCTCTCGGCGGGACTTCGGTCTGCGGGTAGTCCGCAGGACCACCGGCCATACCTGATTACACGCCGGCTAGGGCAATGGAGCAGTGACTCTACGCACCTTCGGGGGTGAGATAGCTCACAACCGCCTGTGTCGCCTGCCATCAAGCGAAAAAGTGCAGGTTTGCTGAGGCCAGGGCCAGCCCGGCAAGCCCGTCCCGTGCCGATTTGGCGGGTTTCGGATAACCAGAGTACGCGTATTTACATCCTAAGTACCGGGAGTCTGGGCCATGGGTACCAGCACGGGAGCGCTGCCGGCCGTAGTTCGTGGCCGCGAGATCAAGAAGTGGAACGCGCTGACCGCCGCGGCCTGCGGCGGGTTACCTGCTGTTCTATTCTTCGTGCTTTTACCGACTACGCCCCTAGGTTGGGTACTTGGGTTCGTCTTCGGGCTGATCTGGGCCAACTGGTTTGAATACGCCTACCACCGATACCTTCTCCACTGGCCCGGTACGCTCTTTGCCAAAGAACACCTGCGCCATCACATGTCGGTGAACACGCCGAGTGAAGCCGAGCATCTGAACCTTGGAGGCTCGCCCATGTGGGTGGTTCTCCTGTTCGTGATAAATGGAAGCCCACTAGTGCTTATCGACCGGCTGCTTCATCTCGGCACTGCCTCTGGGCTGTTCGCCGCCTTCACGGTTTACTTCATCGCGGTCGAAGAAGTGCATTGGCGGCTCCACCTCGGCGAGTGGCTGCCGCCGATCTGCGACCCGGCAAGGGGATATCACCTGGCGCACCACGAGCGTCCCAATTCGAGATACAACATCTTTCTTCCTCTCTGGGACCTTCTGCTGGGATCGGCGAAGGACTAGTTCCGGCGTACCGAAGCAAGAGCAGTTCTCAGTTGGTTCGCTGCGATTCCCTCGGTTTCATGGAGCCAGCGGAAGAGCATTTGTTCCTCCGGAACTGGCATTACTGTTCCGCCAAGCAGGCGCGCGAGGCTTATCACGGCGGCGCTGCCACCTGCTGAGCAGCAACCGTCCCGCATTTCATTCGCGATGACCTCGCAGTTCACACGTAACAAGGCGAGGAAAGAGGTTTAGCGTGCCCTTGCCAAAACCAGGGTGATGTCGTCCGGTTGTTCGTTGGCTCCGATCCAGTCGTCCACCGCGGCGGTGACAATCTCGCTGATGCGCACCAGCGACAGATTCTGGTTCTCGCGCACCAATTCAATCAACCGCTGCTCGCCAAACTCGCCAAAATCATTCTCTGGCTCGGTCACGCCGTCGCTGTAAGCGAGAAAAATATCTCCCGCCTTGAGCTGAGCCGAGCCTTCATCGTACGACATGTTGTCGAAGAGACCGACAACCGTTCCACCCGCCTCCAGTCGCCTGATTCCGCCATCTTCACTGAAGATGATGGGCGGGAGGTGCCCGCCGTTGCTGTAGGTGATTCTGCGCGATTCGCCATCATAGATCCCAAGGAACAAGGTGGCGTATTTTTCCGAAGGCGTGCTCTCATACAATTGATGGTTCAACAGCGACAGCAGCGCTCCCGGCGAAACGTCGGTCCCAGTCAAACTCGAACCCAGCATCACTCCTGATCCGGCAACCGCGCCCACGGCCACCGGCATACTCTGCACCGGGATGCTTTCCAGGCTATACGCCCGCACGGCGGAGTGGATGGTCGCCATCAGCAAGGCTGCCGAGATACCTTTGCCGCTGACGTCCCCCACTGCGAGCGTGAGCTTATGGGAGTTCAGGGTAAGAAAGTCGTAATAATCTCCGCTGACCGTCCGTGCCGGACGGCAGAAGCCGTGCACCTCGAGCGATTCGAGCTGTGAAATTTCCTTGGGAAACAACTGCGCCTGAACTTCCTGGGCGATGACGAGCTCGTTCTCGAGGCGCTGCTTCTCTTTCTGCTCTGCCAGCAGCTTTTCCAGGGATTCGGTCATGGAGTTGAACGAGGTCTCCAGAGCGGCCAGCTGGTCTTTCGACTTCACGGCGATGCGATGAGAAAAGTCGCCGCGGTTGACCCGCTGGGTGGCGTGGTACAGGTTCGCCACGGCCCGAGTAATCGTGCGGGTCAATCCGACTCCGATTATCAGGGCAAATAGTTCAATGACGGCAAACACGATCACCATAGCCACCAGCGCGAACTCAATAGCAGGAGCAAATTCGCCCAGTGCCGCAAATAGCCGGTCGTAGAGCACGGACAATCTTGTCTGAACGCTGACCGCCGCCGGACTGTTGACATCCCCCGAGTCCCAGTTCACGACGAACAGAGATGTGGCGAAGGTCACCAAGCGGTCGCCAGTCCGTTGGGCGGGAGGAATGGTGCCTGCGCTGAACGTCGGCACCAGCGGCTCTTTACCGGTGTCGAGCACGTATTCGCCATCCGGCTTGCGAACCCGCACAGAGCTGTCGCCCTCGGGCATTTTTGTGCTTTGCTGAGTCTGGTCGACCTTGCGCAGGCTCAACCCTTTGGCATAAAGCGTGATCTCTCCCAGGGTGACGGCCAGGTTCTCCAGCAAATGCTGGTCGAGCGGCTCGCTGGAAAGCACATTCAATCTGGATCCACCCATTTCGACCGTATCCGCAGCCCGAAGGAAGAGGCGATCGTGATCTCGCACCACGTCTCGGAACGGGGGCTTCACAAAGCTGGGCCACTTAGGTGGCTCGGATGTGACCCCCGGAGGTACGCTGTTCAAGACCAGCTTCGAATCCATCCAAACGCAGACTTGCCGGTCAGCCCAAGCCTTGTCGGATTTCCGCAGGCCTTCCAGCGCCGATGATTCCGTCTCGTTGCCGCGCTGCCAGCGTGCCGCAAGCTCATGCGCGATGGCCGAATTGGCTGCTCCCAGGCTCTTCAGCTCCGAATTCAAGCCGTTGGTCACGATAAACGTCGCGAATTGCCCGGCGAACAGGTAAAACGCAGTTGCCGCGAGCGTGATCAGTAGGACGAGCGGGATTACCCCAATAAAAACGTAAGTGACGATCAGGCGATTGCGCAGACGCCACAGCAGTTGGTTGCGCAACCAGCGAAAGAGAAGCCAGCTGAGCAAGACAAAACAGACGAAGGTAAGAAAGCTGATCCAGCCGCCAAGGGTCTCACCAGACGAGATCCGCAGTAGTACGGTCAGCTTCTGAACTACGAACAGGAGAATATCGAGACCAAGAATGAACAAGGCTACGCGCGCGACACGGGTACGAGGCGGCCATCCCGCGTGCGTAAGCCTGGCGCGTAGATACAGGAAGCGGTCCATGAGATCCAGTCCCGATTATAACCGTCCAAATCCTGGCACAACGTGCTTGTCCCAAAGGCGCTCGGCATCCTGAGCGAAGCCAAGGATCTATGCATTTCCGGGCTAATTCGAAAACGATTTCACCGCCGGGATCGCCGAGCACGCCGAGAAGAACACAGCAACAAGTGTCGCTTGCACTTCTCTGCGTTCTCGGCGGTAGGTGTTTTTCAAAATTTTCCCGCTCCCCCAGCAGCTCATTTAGAATTGCCGCAGTGCTCCCCAAAACCCTGACGATTACGGTGCTGGCGGTGTCCTGTCTCGCCCAAGAACCGCAACCAAACGCTCCCCCCGTCAAGGTCAATGTACTGAATGTGTGCACCCCCTCTGCGGACGAACAGAAGGAGATCGCCGCGGCGTTGTCGCATGTTCCCAAGCAGCCCCTGTTCAGCCCGGACTTCGAGGTTGCCCGCGGCCGCTCCAGCCTTTCCGACAAAGCGCAACTGATCCAGGCAGGACAAGGAGCTGAACTCTCGTCGGAACCCATTACCGCTGCCTGGGTGCGCATGCGCCGCGAATTCTCGGTGCAGTCACTCTTCAGCAACGTGCAGTATTCTTTCAGCGCGGATACCAAGAGCATGATCGAAACCCTGGTCCTGCACGTGCGCGAGCCGAAGGATCTGGTACAGCTTTCCATCGAGGACAGCGCCTCGGCTGTGACCAGTGCGGCCAGTATGCTGGCCACCAACACGCCCGTGGATCGTATAAAGCTGGAGCGCTTTGGCAAGCCTTCAGTAGTGTTGGCCCGCTGCAAGGGTACAGAGGGTGGATCGCCGCCCGATCAAAGCGCCTATGAGCCGCTCTTCCGCGATGCTTCTGCTGTCCTGGGCCGCTATCGCGAACTGCTGGGAGCGCGCCGCACGGTTCCTGACGAGTTGGCGAAGGTGGTCGCCTTGAGTCCCGGGAAATCCAGGCCCACCCAGAAACCCACAGATAAGAGAGTGGTTCCGAAGAGCAAATGACCAGTTCTCCCGGCGATCTCGGCGTTAAACCATGCTCCTGAACCCAAATCAGCCGCCAGCAATCTAAACTCATATCCTATGAACGATTCGATTCGCAACGTCGTGGTAATGGGCTCCGGCTGCGCCGGCCACACCGCCGCTCTCTACACCGCGCGCGCCAAGCTGAATCCTCTGGTCATTGAGGGTCACGAGCCCGGAGGTCAGCTCTCGCTTACCACTCTGGTGGAAAACTTCCCCGGATTTCCGGAGGGCATCCAGGGTCCCGAGCTGGTCGAAAACATGCGCAGGCAGGCGGTGCGTTTTGGCGCCGAATACCAGATGGGACACGTGAGCAAAGCGGATCTCAGCAAACGTCCTTTCACACTAAGCCTGGGCAAAGACACGGTTCAGACGCGCACGGTGATCATCGCCAGCGGAGCTTCGGCCCGCTGGCTGGGGCTGCCGAATGAACAGGCGCTGATCGGGCACGGCGTTTCCTCCTGCGCCACCTGTGACGGATTCTTCTTCTCGGGTAAGGAGATCACAGTCATCGGCGGCGGTGACTCTGCCATGGAGGAAGCGACCTTCCTGACTCGCTTTGCCACCCAAGTCACAGTCATTCACCGCCGCGCCGACTTCCGTGCCTCGAAGATCATGCTGGAGCGTGCCCAGAAGAACGAGAAGATCAAGTTCCTCACCGACACGATTGTGGAAGACGTGCTCGATGCTGAGAAGAAGGAAGTCACAGCCCTGAAGCTGCGAAACGTGAAGAACGGCAAAAGTTGGCACTTCCCGGCCAGCGCTATGTTCCTTGGCATCGGCCATATTCCCAATGCCAAGATCTTCGAGAGCCAGCTCGACACGGACCAGGACGGCTATCTGAAAACCACTAACTACGTCTTCACACGAGTTCCCGGTGTCTATGCCTGCGGCGATGTCCAGGATCGCCGCTACCGCCAGGCCATCACGGCTGCCGGAACCGGTTGCATGGCAGCGCTGGAAGTCGAGAAGTTCCTGGAAGAACACTAAGGGCAGCCGTCAGTTCTCAGTTCCCAGCAAAGGGGATGTGGCGCGGGCGCCCTCGCCCGCGATGTCTTTTCTCCCTTTCCTCACCCCAGGCTTGCCCGATGCATTAGACTAACCTACCGGTAAAGGAGAACTGGGAACTAAGAACCGGGAACTAACTCATGAACTACCGCACGCTAGGATCCACGGGCCTGCAGGTCAGCGAAATCGGGTTCGGGGCGTGGGCGATTGGCGGCACCAGCGAAGCAGCCGGTACGCAGTGGGGTTGGGGCCAAACCCCCGAAGCTGACGCCATTCTAGCTATCCAGCGTGCCCGCGAACTGGGCGTCAACTTCTTGGATACTGCCGACGTCTACGGCAACGGCCGCAGCGAGGAAATCCTGGGCAAGGCGCTCGGGCCTGACTGGAAGGACGTCTATGTCGCTTCCAAGGTCGGCAATGTCATCCGCCACGAACGGTCCGCCAAGGATTGGAGCCGCGAGCACCTCGTGCGCTCCTGCGAAGCCAGCCTCAAGCGTCTAAAGAAGGAGGTAATCGACCTCTACCAACTCCACAATCCCGATGTGTACGACATTCGCCACGCCGACTGGCCCGAGACCATGGAGCTGCTGCAGAAGCACGGCAAGATCCGCTATTACGGAGTTTCCGTGTTCTTGCCCGAAGAAGCAACGGCCGTGCTCGCCCGTGGCAAGGGACATAGCATTCAGCTTGCCTACAATCCGCTGCGGCTTGAAATGGAAGAACAGGTTCTGCCGCTGGCTCAAAAGAAGAACGTCGGCATCATCGCCCGGGTGCCGTTGTACTACGGCATCCTGGCCGGCAAATTCCGCCCCGACACGACGTTTCCCAAAGACGACCATCGTTCGCACACGCTGCCGCCGCAAACCATGCGCGAGTTAGTCCCGCGCGCAGAACGCTTACGTGAACTGGCTGGCATCGCGCCTGACGATTCCAATGCCTTCGCTCAATGGTCACTCAAGTTCATCCTGTCGCATCCGACTATTGCAACCGTGATTCCGGGGGCTCGCAATGCGCAACAGGCGGAGAAGAACACCACCGCGACCGAAGGCGCGCCGATCCCGAAAGAGCAAGCGGATGCAGTTCGTAGGCTTTGGAAAGATGATCCGTACCTGCGCTCCTTGCGGACCGGGCTTTAAGAAGGGCCTTACCCGGAGAACGCAGAGTTCGCGGAGAAGACTCCTAAATTAGCAATCAGAAATCAGCGATCAACAATGCTCTAGCTGACCACTGCCCACCAGCCACTGCCCACTGCTTGTGACCGCCGTCATATCCGCCACTGTTGCCCCATGTGATAAAACATAACGTTCTCATGTTGCGCACTGATAACGTCCTGCAAGGATACTTGTGCTGAGAGCGCTCTTCATTTATTTGTCCGAGAGCCGCTCTTTGCGCGCCGTTGCCGAAAGATCTTCCCTCGGACGGCGCGTCTCAGCTCGTTTTGTGGCGGGCACGCAAGTCGAAGATGTCTTGCGCGCGACCCGGGCCGTCAACCAGCTGGGCCAAAGCGTTTCCATCGACAACCTGGGCGAGAACGTCACCAATGCCGAGGAGGCTCGCGCCAGCGCTGCCCTCTACCATCGGCTACTCGATGACATCGCGGCGCAAG
>Ga0209804_1000072_pt1 | contig 85002 bp, 88 predicted proteins | sample GraSoiAngelo_139_FD_185896 | JGI IMG/M metagenome (GOLD analysis project Ga0209804, IMG submission 185896) | Grasslands soil microbial communities from the Angelo Coastal Reserve, California, USA - 14_0929_12_20cm (SPAdes) (version 2) | ecosystem: Environmental > Terrestrial > Soil > Grasslands ... | reverse complement strand
CCTAGAAGGAAACGAGAATTTGAGCATAGCTCGGTTGGGGCGCAGAGGCAATTGCGCGCTGAGTTAACCCGGGGTTGGCCAATTCCCGATTGGAGGTTTGGAAATTTACTCACTCGACGCTATTGGCAATGGAAAATTGGCAATCGGCAATTACAATTTCCACGATGCTCGGGTATTGGACGGCGACAGCGGCGGCGCTCGCAACGGCGGGTTACCAATCCATGGCGCCCACCGGGCAGTGGTATGGGCGCACCTTCGTCGGATTAGGCCGCGGCTCGAAAAAACTCGCGCTTACCTTCGATGACGGGCCGAACGACCCCCACACTTTGCGTCTGCTCGAGGTTCTTGCCAAACACGATGTCCGTGCAACTTTCTTTATGATTGGGCACTATGTGCAGCAACGACCCGACATCGCGCGCGAGGTGGCCAGAGGCGGACATGTCATCGGGAACCACACCTTCACCCACCCGAACTTGATCTTTGTCTCCGATCTCGAAACCCGCCGGCAATTGCAGGATTGTGAAATTGCTCTGAACGACGTGATCGGAGAGCACTCGCGCCTGTTCCGGCCCCCTTTTGGAGGGCGGCGGCCGGGTTCACTGCGCGTCGCGCGGTCGCTCGGGCTGGAGCCCGTGATGTGGAAGGTCACGGGCTGGGATTGGAAGACGACCTCTGCCGATTACGTAGAGCAGAGAGTCGCGAAACAGATTCGCGGCGGAGACGTCATTCTGCTGCACGATGGAAGCCACATGGCGATGGGCGCGGACCGGTGGCATACGGTAGTTGCGACCGATCGTTTGATTACCAATTACAAAGCCGAAGGCTATGAGTTCGCGACCATACTGGAAATGATGAAGGCTGGTAATGCCCATGGGGAGGCCGGCCTTTGACCCGCAACCTCACGGTACTCCATCAGGCGGGCGCGAGCGCAAATGCCTGCTTGGCTGCGGCGATGGTCCGCCGGACATCTTCTTCCGTGTGCGCGGCGCTGAGGAATGCGGCCTCAAACTGCGAGGGGGGCAGGTACACCCCGTTGTCCAGCATGGAGCGGAAGAAGCGCCCGAAGGCCTCCGTATCTGATTTGGACGCCGAGGTCCAGTCGGTGACCGGAGCCGGTGTGAAGAACCAGGTGAACATCGAGCCCACGCGGTTGTAGGTCATCGGCACACCGGCCTCCTTCGCAGCCGCGGCAACGCCCGCCACCAGTTCGCCGCTGCGTTTGTCGATCTGGTCGTAAATTTCCTTATGTTCGCGCAGGTAGCGAAGCGTGACGCAGCCTGCTGCCATGGCGAGCGGGTTGCCGGAGAGGGTTCCGGCCTGGTACATGGGCCCGAGAGGAGCGACCAGTTCCATGATCTCGGCTGGCCCTCCGTAAGCGCCAACGGGCAGTCCTCCGCCGATAATTTTGCCCATGGTCGTCAGATCGGGACGGATGGCGTACAACTCCTGCGCGCCTCCGAAGGCCACGCGGAAGCCGGTCATCACCTCGTCGAAGATAAGAATGGTGCCGTTTCTCGAAGTGACTGCCCGCACTGCCTCAAGGTACCCGGGCGCGGGCGGCACGCAGCCCATGTTGCCGACTACGGGTTCCACGATCACACAGGCAATCTGGTTCTTGAATTTGTTAAAAGCTTCTTCCAGGGCATCCATGTTGTGGTAAGCCAACGCCAGCGTGTACTGCGTGAATTCTTCCGGCACGCCGGCAGAGCCGGGGATGCCGAGCGTGGCTACTCCTGAGCCGGCTTTGACCAGGAGAGCGTCGGCGTGGCCGTGGTAGCAGCCTTCAAACTTCACGATGTATTTGCGCTGGGTATAAGCCCGCGCCAGGCGGATGGCCGACATCGTCGCCTCGGTTCCTGAGCTTACGAAACGTACTCTTTGCACATGCGGAAACGCGGATATCACCAGTTCCGCCAGGTCCGCCTCTGTCGGAGTAGAAGCGCCGAAGCTGGTGCCGTTGCGGGTGGCTGAAATAATGGCGTCCACCACCTGGGGAGCGGCGTGTCCGAGAATCTGCGGACCCCAGGAACCGATGTAGTCGATGTACTGGTTGCCATCTGCATCCCAGAGATGGGAGCCCTGACCGCGGACGATGAATGGCGGGTCGCCGCCCACGGCGCGAAACGCCCGCACCGGTGAATTGACGCCTCCCGGAATCATCTGCTCCGCTCGCTTCTGCAGCCTGCGGGATTGTTCGAGTTTACGCGGCATGGGGCGGTCCTCCTGGGCTGGCGGCCGGATTGGGAAACGGCCGACGAAAAGCTTAACTATAACAGCGCAGGGGTCGGGGATGGTCGAGCTGATCACATTGGACGGCGATCAGGCGCGCAACGTAACGTGGAGAGCGAGGACGCCCGCCCCTCCATCTCCGATTTCAAATTCATGGAAAATTCACCGGTCTGCAACCTTGCTGAAATAGAGGCGAGATACTCTGCGACCACTGACATGCCCTTCTAACCGGGAGGGTTTCAGGACAGCTTCGGGGGTCCGAGCTGTCCTCTTGCATTTTGTGGTTCTATGGTGTGGGGCGGATCTCCAACTGGGCACGGGTCTCCGAACCGTCCAGTCTGAGAGCGGCTCGATTCATAGAAGCGATGCCGCGTGAATTTCGCGGGTCAGAGACCCGCGGCCAGACCGCCGTGCCAGATTGCTTTTGCCATCGGGGCCATTTAGATTTTCGGTCGGAAGCACACGCTTCAAGGTCCATGGATTCACCCTGCTTCAACGGACATTCGATGGTCGGAATGCTGCAGCGGGTGATGGTGTGCTCTCCGCGGAATGCCGGCTGGAATGAGCCGAAGAAGGCGAGACATTGGCAGGAGCTGGGCTTTCTGCATGTTCCCGATTTCCCTGCCGCGCAAGCTCAGCACGAAGCAATGTGCCGGGAACTCGCGTCGGCCGGCGCTGAAGTCGTCTATCTGAGGCCTTCCGCCAAGCTCTCCCTGGATGCGGTTTATGTGCATGATACGTCTCTTCCCACCGACTTTGGGCTGATCCTGATGCGCCCGGGCAAGCCGAACCGTGTCGCGGAAGTGTGCGAGCATCGCGAGTTCTGCCAGGGAATGGGCATTCCCATCCTCGGTCAGATCGAAGCTCCGGGAACCACGGAAGCCGGCGACATGGTCTGGCTCGACTCCGAGACTCTGCTCATCGGGCATGGCTATCGAACAAATGCTGCCGGGATCGAGCAGATGCGGGTCTTGATGAAGCCGAACCGAGTCGAAGTGATTCCGGCGCCATTGCCTTATGGCTCGGGATCTTCCGCCTGTTTGCACCTGATGACGCTGATTAGCCTTCTGGATGAACAAACAGTCCTGGTGGATTTGGCGTGGTTGGCGGTGGAAACCGTCGAACTGCTGCGGTCGCGGGGGTATAAGTTTGTTGAGATCGAGGCCAGCGAGCGCCGCACGTTGGCCTGCAATGTCCTCTCACTTGGCAGGAGGCGTTTGCTGGCGCTCCAGGAGAACGATGGAACCAATGATCGCTTGCGGCGCGCGGGGTTTGAGGTGCGAACCTTCCCGGGCCGCGAGTTGGGCATTAATGGCAGCGGCGGCCCTACCTGCCTGACAAGGGCCCTCCTGCGCAGTTAGCGGGGGTTCGTCCCTGGCTGGACTCGGCACATTTTATTTTTGCCCTCCCGGCACTTCCCGTACCGGGCTTTCATAGGGTACGGACCGGGACATTGCTGACCCGGGGTTGGTCAGTCCAGGGCATATAAGAATAAGCCATGCCCTGGAAAGAGAGCAGGGTCGTGGAACTGAGGACCGGGGTGCTGGGCCGCGAAGGGTTGGTCGTGCCCCGGCAAGCGCCGTCGATGCGCCGAACCGATACCTGCTTCACTGATTATTTCGCCCCAGTTTTCCCAATGCTCGCTTCGACAGCCGCCGCCGCGGACGCCGCTCCTCCACGCCTGCGCCTCTCGACCAGCTGGCCCGTGACCTCGCCAGCCGAGGCTTCCTTACTCGTGTCCAAAATCGCTGGGTGAAGACCCAACTGGAGCTGCGCTCGGCCCGACAGGCGACCACCCGATCGCGCCAAAATCGGGCGCGCTGGGGACCCCGGTGCCAGGGTGCCTGTGCCTACTATTTACTAGGTGGACTTTGAATTCAGGGAGCACCATCAGGCACGAGGTCCTCTGACTTCGCGCGGGCTCTCGCTGCGCGAGCTCCCAGCTCCGGTCTGGATGACAGTTGTTGGTCGGTTATTCGATCTGGACGAGGCCGCCCTGGGGCGCGGCTGCGGGCCTCTGGGGCGCACGCCAGGCGTCCAGCACCGACACCTGGTGCACACAAGAAACGGTGCAATGGGGTGCGCAGGACTTCTCAGTGACGTATTCGCGGCGGATGTCGTAGATCGTGTACTTCTCCAGCGGAATGGCAGGATAGCCTCGTTGCTGCGAACAGTAGTGCACCAGGCCGTCTTCACAAATGTAGAGATAGCGCGCGCCTGCGCGGCAGCGCCACTGGTTGGGGCGGCCCTGTGCGATGTTGTCCTGGAAACGATTGATGCGCGTGAAACTGCGCTTCTCCAGCTCTTTCATCGCGTGGTAGACCTGGCGCTCTTCTTCGCTCAACGGTTGGAGTTGTCCGTCTCCGTCGTGAATGATGCCGATGGTTGAGCTGAAACCCAGTTCGACAGCGCGCTTGCCAATCACCAGGGCGTCCTGCGGGTTGCGCCCGCCACCACCCACCACGGAGTTGATGTTCACATGAAAGTCGGCGTGCTCGGCCAGGAGCTGGAGCTTCTTGTCCAGCACTTTCAGGCTCTTTTTGGAAACATCGTCGGGAGTGACATTGTCGATCGATATCTGCAACCACTCCAGGCCGGCGTGGTTGAGCCGCTGGATGCGTTCTGCGGTGAGCAAGTAGCCATTCGTGATGAGGCCCGCGACCATGCCGTGATGCCGGATACGTGAAATGATCGCATCCAGCTCGGGGTGGAGCAGCGGCTCGCCCCCGCTGATCGTGATCACCGATGTCCCCAGCTCTCCCAGCTTGTCCACCCGTCGGAACATCAGTTCGGTCGGGACCGGTTTGGAGAAGTCGTCGAACTCGTTGCAGTACTTGCAGGCAAGATTGCAGCGGCGGATGGGAATGAGGTGCGCCAGGAGCGGGTGCTCACTGGACACTAAGGCGCGCAGAACTTCTCTTGTCCCGCGCAGGTTGCGCTGGACGGCCCGAAGCTGTCGGCGAACCGTACGGCTGGCTTGCATGATGACGAATGAATTTGGTTATTAAAACACACATCGCGGGTAACTGCATCATTTCCAACAGCATTCTGCGGAAATTGAGGGGCGAATGGAGCACTCTAAGAGTTGACCCCAATCACCCCCGTTTAGATTGATTTTGCAATCTGCTCGTGTCCGGCCGTGCGCAGAACTGCTAAGGCCTTTTCCACGAACTCAGCCTTGATTAACACGTAATCGGTGTCGAACGTCGAGATCACAAAGATGGGGATCGCGTTTTCGGAGAGAGGCCGGATGAAGGAACTTAGCACGCCAGTTTCGGAGAAGGAGATTGGTCCTTCTAGCCTGAAACACCTCCATCCGCGATCAGCCTTAAGGTCGAGGGGAACGAACTCTTCCGCACACACGATCGACAATTCGTTATCGGTGCGGACGACTGAACTGAAATAGCGGGGATGCAGGGCGCAAGCGGGAATGGCCGCATGTGCAGCGAGACGACAGATGGCGAATTTGCCTTGCACCAAGGAATATCTGAGATGATGAGCCACGGCTTTATCCGCTGACTGCTTTTCTCAGCGCGGCGCGAGCCAGCAGACGCGTGGAATCCAACGTCGGGAGCGACGAAGCCTCCGGCGTGACCAGCAGCGGGATCTCCGTGCAGCCCAGGACCACGGCATCGCAGCCCTCGTCCTCGAAGCCTCGAATCACTTCTGTGAAGTACGCCAAAGACGCAGGTGTGAACTGCGAGTAGACCAGTTCGTCAAATACGATTTGGTTGATGCGCTCCCGTTCCCTCTGGCCGGGAATGCGGTAGGCGAGCCCTGCTGCTCGGAGCTTTTCGGGATAGACAGGACCTTCCATTAGGACGCGGGTTCCCAGCACGCCAAGCCGCTTGTAGTGGCAGCGTTTTGCCTCGCAGGCAACTTCCTGGACTATGTGCAGCCAGGGACGCGGCGAGCGGTGCTGGACCAAGTCGAAGGCCTGGTGAATTGTGTTATCGGGGCAAACAAGAAAGTCGGCGCCGGCACGCGCAAGTTTTTCCGCCGAAGACATCATCAGACCGGCCACTCCGGCCCAGTCGCCGGCTTCAATACACTTCATGTAGTCGGCGAGCGAGTGCGTATGCAGAGAAACTTCCGGATGTCCGTGCCGTCCCATCAGTTTGGTGCCTTCGAGGCAGATGGTGCGGTAGCACAGCGCCGCTCCTTCCGCGCTGCAAGCGACGATACCGATGTGCTGGGACATGAGCAGCTCTATTTCCGATGGAGAAGGGGCGTTCCCACCCTTTGTGCACGGGCGGGGCAAGCCCGGGCCTCCATGACTGCAAGTTATTTTACCCAACCCAGCTTTTCGCGAGCGTAATGCCGACCGCCTACGATCATGGGCGCGACGCGGTGGCGTCAAACAAATTCAGCAACTCCAACTTCTTTTCGGCGGGCAGGAAAGATGCCTCGAACGAGTTCCGCGCCAACTCCCGCAGGTGCTCGTCCGTGAAACCGAAAGCGCTTTGGGCCAACTGATATTCCCGTGTAAGAGACGTGCCGAACATGGCCGGATCGTCCGTGTTGAGCGTAATCATCAAACCATGGTCGAAGTAGTTGCGTACGGGATGCTCCGGCAGGGAAGTACAACAGCCGGTGCGCAGGTTGCTGGTAAGGCAAATCTCGATCGGGATCTGCCGCTGCGAAAGTTCCTCAACCAGTTCGGGATCTTGGCCCGCATGCAAACCGTGGCCAATCCGCTCGACTCCCAAGTTCAGGGCGCCCCAGACAGATTCCGGTCCGCAGGTCTCCCCAGCGTGGGCGGTAAGGTGCAGGCCGCGCTCGGCGCAGAAGGAATAAACGTCCCGGAAAAGCTCGGGCGCTGCCTGCCGCTCATTTCCGCCGATGCCGAAACCCACGACATTACGATCTTGGTAGCGCACGGCCAACTCCGCAACTCTCTGCGCCCGCTCGGGACCGAAGTGGCGTACTGCATCGAAGATCCAGAGCAGGGATACGCCAAAATCCCGCTCACCTCGCTCGCGGCCGCGTTCCAGACCTTCAAAGATGGCGGCGAAATCCAGCTTCCACCACAAGCAAACGCCGACCGAAACATAGACTTCGGCGTGCAGAACATTTCCCGCCCTAAGCTGATCCATAAGCTCGTAGGTGATTAATTCGTAGTCTTCCGGTGTTCTCAGAAGCTCGCTGACTCCCTTGAAGGCAAGTAGAAACCCATTGAAGTCGCGGTAGTGGTAGAGTTGCTCGACTTCGGCGACGGTTGCGTTCGGGAATCCGCGGCGCTTCTTGAGTTCCAGCAGGGCAGGAGGCTGAATCGAACCTTCCAGATGCAGATGCAATTCGGCCTTGGGAAGGGCAACGATAAACGGACTGGAACTCGGAGCCGAACTCATGCTTTCAGATTTCACCGCCGAGATCGCCCAGAACGCCGAGAAGAAATTGCCCCTGAATTTCTCCGCGCTCTCGGCGTACTCCGCGGTTATCTTTCTGCAAATTCACTGCGATGCCGGCTATAGAAAGAGTAGATGCCCAGCCCAATCGTCAGCCATCCGAAAAATCGAAGCCAAGTCAGGATAGGAAGGCCGCTCATCAACAGCGCGCAGAAGAACACACTCAGCACGGGAGCAAGAATCCCTCCAGGGGCGCGGAAGCCGCGGTGGCGGCCGGGATCACGATAACGGAGGATAATCACACCAATTGACACCAGGACAAAGGCAAACAGGGTTCCGATGTTGGACAGGTCTGCCAGGGTTCCAATGTCCAGGATTCCTGCCGGGATACCTACTACCAAGCCCGCAATCCAGGTCGCTGTTGAGGGCGTACGGAAGCGGGGGTGGACTCGGCCAAAGAACCGGGGCAGCAGGCCGTCGCGCGACATGGCGAACCACACGCGGGCTTGCCCCAGTTGGAAAACGAGCAGGGAGGAAATCATACCCATCATCGCGCCAAACAGCACACCCAGCCGTACCCAATGCAGGCGGTGTGAACCCGTGGCCAAGGTGAGCTTCTTCATGCTGTTGACAACGGGGGCGGCGTCGTCAAGCAGTGATCGCCACGGCACAATTCCCGTGAGCACCACCGCGACACCGATATACAAGATCGTGCAGATCACTAATGTCGCGATGATTCCGATGGGCAGGTCACGTTGCGGATTTCGTGCTTCTTCGGCAGCGGTTGAAACTGAATCGAAGCCAATATAAGTGAAGAAAATGATAGAGCCGCCGGTCAGGATGCCGGACCAGCCCAGCGGCGCGAATGGATGCCAGTTGGCGGGGTGGATATAATGCGCGCCCGCGATAATGAAGGCCGTGATGGCCGCGATCTTTAAGATCACCATTGTATTATTGGCTTCAGCCGACTCACGGATGCCGCGCACCAGGATTACCGTGAGGATCATGACCACGAGAAATGCCGGAAAGTTGAAGCCCAAGTGCAGGCCCGGAGCGTAAAGGACGCTTCCTTTTAGGTCGCTCAGGCCGCCGGGCAGATATGCGGGTGAGATCCAGCGCAGGGGCGGATGCCATCCAAACCAATCGAACATGTCAACCAGATGGGCGGCGAAGCCGACGCTTACCGCCATGTTGCTAACTGCATACTCAAGGATCAGGTCCCATCCGATGATCCATGCGATCAGCTCGCCCATGGTGGCGTACGTGTACGTATAGGCGCTGCCCGCGATGGGAATCATCGAGGCCAACTCCGCGTAGCACAGGGCCGTAAAACCGCAGACAATGGCTACCAGCACAAGCGACAGGGCGAGAGCAGGTCCCGCCCCCGGACGGCCGAGGGTCGCAGTACGGTGAACGAAATAGTCAAGCAGGGGTGCGTTCAGGATGGAGGACGTGTCAAATTTTTGCCCGGCGATTGCGGTTCCAACTACCGTAAAGATTCCAGATCCGATCACAGCGCCTATTCCCAATGCGGTCAGGGAGAGAGGCCCCAGAGTTTTCTTGAGCCGCCGGTCCGGCTCTTCGGAGTCGGAGATCAACTTGTCGATGGACTTACAGGCGAAAAGTTGGCTGCCATTCTTCAGACTGGCAGGTTGCTCGGTGGGGTTGGTGGTTGCTGGAGGTTGTGCCAAAAGGCCTCGTGTGTGTGGGCCCGCATTTTCTGACCCGGGCAGGCGGGTCCACGCCCCGCCTCCACACGGTCAATTATGCACGTTTCGCCTGGCCACGGGCCAACTTCTTCACCTTGCGTTTCTGCGACCCGCGGGCGTACTCGCGCGGTTGAAGCGGCTTTTCGGTTTTACGTTTTTGGCGCGCCGCCCGCTTGGCCTTCTTGCGTTCTTCCTTACTCAAACTTGCAGTATTCGCCATTAGTGCTTCGTCTTTCCTCTCTGGAGAAGTTTCAGGTTTCGCGTGGGCAGTTAAGACCACTGTCGTTCGCTCGAACCTCAAAACCCAAAACTTGAAACTGAAGTTCCCTAGGCTCTTTCCAGCTGGGCATATTTCTCGACCAGCTTCTTCAACCCGAAGCGTAGGAATTGTACCGTAATCTTAGCGTCTTCACCTTCACCTTCGCGCTGGTAGACCGTTCCTTCGCCGTATCTAGGATGCCGGACTCTTTGTCCGGGGCGGAAGCCTCGGCTGCCTGTAGGCTGTTTGACCGGTACTTTAGGCAGGCTGAACTTCCGGCCGCGCGAAGCAAAGAACTCGGCAATGTTCTCCACCGAATTGTAGGTCTCGCCGGAATACGAGGGCTGCTGCTTGCTGCCTTGACGGCGGTTCCAAGCTGCACTCTGGTCTTCGTCTTCATAGGCGTAGTGAGAGGAGTCTCGGAGGTGGTCGGTTGCGGAACTGCGCTCCGCCTGGGCGGGTCGGAGAGCCGTCCCCCTGCTCCTGGCGCCCCCACCTTTTCGACGCGGCGAGCCGATATCTTCCAGCAACCGCGAGGGCACCTCCTCGAGAAAACGGGAGGGCACGCTGGCCTCGGGAAGATCGCTCCCGTAACGGCGCCGGTAAACAGCTCGCGTCAAAACCAGAGCATCCATTGCCCGAGTCATGCCGACATAGCAAAGGCGCCGCTCCTCCTCAATATCGTCAGGCTTGAGTAAAGTTCGAGAATGCGGAAACAGTCCCTCTTCCAACCCGCACAGGAAAACCAGAGGAAACTCCAGACCTTTGGCCGCATGCAAAGTCATCAGCGTAATCTGCGCGCGTTCATCATAGGCATCGGCTTCGCTGACGAGGGCCGCGTGGTCGAGAAATTGATCGAGTGTCTCGCCGCGATCGCGGGAATCCATGGCTGCATTTACCAATTCCTGTAGGTTTTCGATACGCGAGTAAGCCTCTGGAGTGTCTTGTTCCTCGAGTTGCGTGATGTAGCCGGTGCGGTCAATTAAGAATTTCAGGATCTCGGCGGTGCTGACCCGGGGAGCTGGGAAGTCCGATGGCACTTCGCCCACTTCCGTTGGCGGGGGCGGGACGCCCGCACCGACAGCCGGCGAGACACCGGCGCTACCGCTCTCAACGTCGAACTGCTGCGGGTCGAACCTGGTTGCGTCCTCTTCTTTGTCTACGGCTATCGCAGCCGGTAGGTCCGTTGCTTCTTGCTTCCGAGTGCGCTCCAGCCGCTCTCCATAGGTGCCGGCGAGCATTGCGCCAGCATCTTCGATAATCTCCTTAAAGCTCGTCAGCGCGGCCAAAGCCCTGGCCGGGAGAAGTTGACGCCTGACAGCCTCGCTAATCGCACCCCACATCGAAACTCCGGTTTCGAGCGCCAAATGCTCCAAGGTCTCCAGGGTAGTTTTTCCGATTCCGCGGGCCGGCGTGTTGACCACGCGCTGCAGGGAAACCGAGTCGTCTGGATTCTGAATGACTTTCAGGTACGAAATCATGTCCTTAATTTCGGCCCGCTCGTAGAAAGAGAATCCACCGACCACGTGATATTTCAGCTGGTAGCGGCGCATCGCCTCTTCGAAGAGGCGTGACTGTGAATTCGTGCGGTACAGGACTGCCACCCGCGCCGTGTCGCCCCGATCAGCCGCCCGGCGCACATAAACGGCGACTCGGTCGGCTACAAAGAGAGCCTCATTCTCGCCGTCGGGAGCCTCGTAATACCCGATCTTTGCTCCGCCCTGGCGCGAAGTCCACAGGTTCTTGCCTTTGCGCTTGACGTTGTTGGCCACGACCGACGAGGCCGCCTGCAAAATATTCTGCGTGGAGCGGTAGTTTTGCTCGAGCCGGATGATCTTGGCTTCCGGGAAGTCTTGTTCGAATTCCAGGATGTTGCGAATCTCGGCGCCGCGCCAGGAGTAGATCGACTGGTCCTCATCGCCGACGGCGCAGACATTGTGGCCAGAGCCGGCCAGAAGCCGCATCAACTCGTATTGCGGACGATTCGTATCCTGGTATTCATCGACGAGGAGATACTGAAAGCGTCGGTTGTAATCGTCGCGCACTTCCCCGGAACTCTTCAGAAGGCGGACCGCTTCGAGCAGCAAGTCGTCGAAGTCCATCGCGTTCGCCTTGCGCAGTTCTTTTCGATATTCCTGGTAAATGTGTGCGACGCGCTGAGTTTTCGGATCGCCCGATTGCAGATAGATCTCCTGCGGATCAAGCATGTGGTTTTTGGCCCAGGAAATCCGGGACAACACGGTACGGGGCGTGAGCTGCTTGTCGTCGATGCCCAGCCGCCGCAGCACGCCCTTGACTACTTGCTGCTGATCGGCTTCGTCGTAGATGACAAAATTCTTCGTGAGACCGATAGGGGGCTTGCCTGGAACTCGGGAAGCGATTTCGAGAGCCTGGATGTCTCGCCGCAGCACGCGTACGCAGAAAGAATGGAAGGTGGAAATAACCGGCTTGACAATTGAGCAAGCGCCGACCAGCTTTTCTACCCGTTCCCCCATCTCCGACGCGGCCTTGTTGGTGAAGGTAACGGCCAGGATAGACTCCGGCATCACCCCCATGTTTTCGATGAGATAGGCGATGCGGTAGGTGATGACGCGCGTCTTGCCGCTACCGGCACCGGCCAGGATAAGCACCGGACCTTGGATGGTCTTGACCGCCTCGCGTTGTTGGGGATTGAGATCGTCAAGAAACGACAAGGTGCTTACCACCCTCTTCATTGCCAATTTCCGAGTGGCAATTGCCGATGGAGAAGCGAGATTCCTCGCCTCGCTCGGAACGACCGGATTTAAATTGGCAGCGGCAATTGAAAATTGGCAATTGGAAATTCATATCAGCTCTTAGTTTTTACGGTCTCCCGCACTGCCTTACATTCCGCGCAGGGGCACACATCCCGCAGAAACTGCCAGGAATAGAGCCCAAGGTCATGCTTGTCATTCCAGATGAACTTGATGGCGTACCGGCCTACCGGCTCGACCTGGTTGGGCTTGGCGGTCGGCTTAAACATCGGCAAGGCGCCGGGCGCCAGCTTCGGCGGGTCTCCGGGCTGACGACCAGTCTTGCTCCGTTCTTCGTCGCACAAAGCGCAGGGGCAGGCATCCCGCAGAAAGGTAAAGCTGTAGTTCGAAATATGTCCGTCCTTCCACACTATTTCCATGCCCGTGCCAGTGGTGACGTTCACCTTGACCGACTTGGGTTCTGCCCACGACTCCATATTTTCAGTATCGCACAGGCTGGCGCGGGGCGAACGCGGGAGGACAATCGATGGCGACGGAGCAGCGCTCGCTTGAGCGCCCGGTGGACAAGCGCGGGCAGGTGTCCGCGCCACGGGGGCTGTTGTTCTCGCGTTTGTCGAAACCGCCGCCCGTCCGGTAGAATCAATAGTTCGTAGAACAGCTTCTGAAGTTTCTGGAGAAGTCATGGCACAGGTATGTCATATTTGCGGCAAGGGGCCGCAATTCGGCAACAACATCAGCCACGCCCACAACGTGACCAAGCGGCGCTGGAACGTCAACCTGCGCCCGGTCCGCGCCAGGGTGGGGGGCTCGACTAAGCGCATCCGCGTCTGCACTTCTTGCCTGCGCAGCGGGAAGGTCGTCAAGGCGTAGAAATTCCCTGGACCGAAGCCGCACGTCTCAGGCGAGAAAACAGGTGCCGCCCCGCAGCAGGCTGGCACAGGCCCGGCCTCGCTCCCACCGCCTAACCAAGCGGTGGGTTAACGGATGCCACCGTTACGCGGCTCAAGCGAAGCCGCAAAGCAGGGTTCAAGCCGAGGGCGTCTGTCCCCACATCGATCCTTACTGGACGCCCAGCAGCTCCACGTCGAAAATCAAAGTTGATTTTGGCGGGATGACTGGTGGATAACCGGCCTCGCCATAGGCAAGCTGGTACGGGATACGCAACTGGCGCTTGCCGCCGATCTTCATACCGGCGACGCCTTCGTCCCAGCCTTTGATGACCTGGCCAGCTCCGAGCTTGAAGGTGAACGGTCGGCCTGCGTCTACCGAGCTGTCGAACTTCTTGCCGTTGGTCAACCATCCCGTGTAGTGGACTTTGACGGTCTGTCCTCGGGTTGCAGTTGGCCCAGGACCCGTCTTGATGTCCCAGTACTCAAGGCCGTCGGCGGTCTTGGTAGGCTGTCCTGTGACCTTGGTGGGCACGCTGGTATCGGAGGTGCTGCCTTTCTTCTGTCCCCACACCATAGGCGCGGCCAGCAGCAGGCCCAGTATTAGAACCGTCATTTTCAACATGAATCTTCTCCAGATTGTGGCTTGCGAATTTTCCAATTGCCGATTGATTCTAAATTGGCAAGCCAGAAATTGGACAATCTCTTACGCCAATGCGATGACATCGATCTCGACCAGCACGTCTTTGGGCAGTCGGGCAACTTCTACGGTCGAGCGTGCCGGGGGCTCGGACGAAAAGTACCGGCTATAGACTTCGTTCATGCCGTTAAAGTCGGTCATGTTCTGGAGAAAGACGGTTGAGCGCACGACCTTCTCCAGCCCGCTCCCCGCCGCTTTCAGTATTCCGGCAAGATTTTTCAGCACGCGATCGGTCTGAAAACTTACGTCTCCGGAAACCAGGGTGTTGGTTACCGGATCAATGGCAATCTGCCCGGAAAGGAACAGGAATCCGTTGGCCTTAATTGCCTGCGAATACGGCCCGATGGCCTTCGGACCATCATTTGTCGCAATGACCTCTTTCATGAAACCTCCATGATCGGAATTCAGATTTTAGATTGCAGATAGACAAACGAGGTGAAAATCGAGACCCCTCGCTGGGTGAGGGATGACAACAGCAGCGCCGGCATCTTGCCGGGCCCAGGCGCGGGCGGGACGCCCGCGTGACAGCCGTCAAGGTCCCTCGACTCGCGCAAAAAAACCGCGCTCGCCCGGGATGGCAAGGCTGGTGGTGCGACGCGTTGAGTGGTGATTGAGCGAGGCTTTCTTATCTTAATTTAATAGCGCTGACTTCTATATTTTCTGCAGTCGTTGGACATCGTGCACGCCTGGGATCTTTCGTACGCCCGAAACAATCGTCTCCAGGTGTTTGAGATCGAGGATGTCGAGGACCACGTCGATGTTAGCCTGGCCATTGGCGGTGCGCGCTTCGATGTTCCGGATATTGGTTTTGGTATCGCTGATCACGGCCGTGATCTGCTTCAACATGCCCCACTTGTCATCGCAGAAGAGCGTCAATTTAACCGGATAAGCGGCGGCTGCGCCTTCGTCTTTAGCGCGGGTCCACTGCACATCAATGCGCCGCTCCGGTTCGTAGAGCAGGTTAGTGACGTTGGGGCAGTTCTTGGAGTGCACGGCCACGCCTTTGCCGCGAGTGACATAGCCCACGATGTCCTCGCCGCGGATGGGGTTGCAACAGCGCGCGCGATAGACAAGCAGGTCGCCGTGGCCTTTGACGGTGATCGCGTTGGCATCGCCGCCGAAAACCCGGCGTACCACGCTGGCGAACCCGCCGCCCTGATCCTCCCCTTCACCCGAGGGCTGTGTGCCCGCCGGCGCGAGTCGTCCCAAAACCTGTCGCGCGGAGTATTTTCCATAGCCGATGCCCGCCATCAAGTCGTCGGGCCGGCCCAGGCCGTAGTCGGAGGCAATTTTTTGCAGGGCTTCGTCCTTCACCGCTTTGAGGGAGATGCGATACTTGCGTGCTTCCTTTTCGATCAGCTTGCGGCCAATTTCGATAGCTCTCTCGCGCTGGTGGACATTCAGCCAATGTTTGATCTTATTTCGTGCGCGAGACGACTTCACCACGGCCAGCCAGTCGCGGCTGGGCTTGTGCCCGAGCTGGGTAAGGATTTCGACGATGTCGCCGCTGTGCAGCTTATGACGCAGCGGCACCATGCGCCCGTTCACCTTGGCGCCCACACAGCTGTGTCCCACCTCGGTGTGGACAGTGTAAGCAAAATCGATGGGGGTTGAATCGCGCGGCAGAACAACTACCTTGCCTTTCGGCGTGAAGGTATAGACCTCTTCCGGATAAAGATCGATCTTCAGAGTGGAAAGAAACTCGTTAGGATCGGAAACGTCGCGCTGCCAGTCCACCACCTGGCGCAACCACGCCAGCCGCTGCTCGTCTTTGGCGGAAACCGAGCCATCCTTGTACTTCCAGTGCGCGGCAATGCCTTCTTCCGCCATCTTGTGCATCTCTTCGGTGCGGATCTGCACTTCGAATGGCGTGCCGTTCTCGGCAATGACGGATGTGTGCAACGACTGATAGAAATTCGGCCGCGGCATGGCAATGAAATCCTTGATGCGTCCGGGCACCGGTCGCCACAAGTTGTGGATGATGCCGAGCACGGCATAGCAATCCTGCACTGACCGCGTGATTACCCGCATGGCGCACAGATCGTAGACTTGCTCTACTGTAATCCGCTGCCGCTGCAGCTTCTTGTGGATACTGAACAGCCGCTTTATCCGGCTTTCCACGTTGGCGGTAATGCCCGCCTCTTTCAGCTTGTCGCGCAGCACGGTCTCGACGTGCGACAAAAAGGCTTCGCCTTCTTTGCGCCGGGCCTCGACCGCGTCATGAACCTGCTGATAGCCGATCGGATCGAGGTAGCGGAAGCCAAGATCTTCCAACTCTCCGCGAATTTTCCCCATGCCGAGCCGGTGCGCAATCGGCGCATAAATGTCCAGCGTCTCCCGTGCGATTGTCTGTTGGCGTTCCGGCGGAAGGTGCTCCAGCGTGCGCATGTTATGCAGGCGGTCGGCAAGCTTGATGAGCACCACGCGAATGTCGTCCACCATGGCCAGCATCATCTTGCGCAGGTTTTCGGCCTGCTGTTCCTCACGGGTGGCAAAGTCGATCTTACTGATTTTGGTGACGCCCTCGACGATGTGGGCCACCTGATCGCCGAATTCCTTTCCGATATCGACGATGGTAATGGAGGTGTCTTCGACCGAATCGTGCAGCAGCCCGGCAGCGATGCCGATAGGGTCCATCTTCATTTCCGCCAGGACGCAGGCGACTTCGAGGGGATGAACCAGGTAGGGCTGGCCGGAGGCACGGGTCTGTCCGGCGTGATATTTCTGGGAATACTCGTACGCCTTGCGGACGATTTCCAGGTCGTCGTTGGGCCGGTTGGCCTCCAACTTCTTCATCAGGTCACGGAAACGGGTGACGGTGAGGACGTTGGTGGCAATCTGTTGACGTAGAGTCCCCATACTCGATTATAGCCGGAAGATGCGCTAATTGAGCCGTGTGAGGAGGTGTGAGGAGGGGCCTATGACCCGTCCAGGAGACGGGACACACCCTGTCTCGGCCTCAGTTCTGCTACATTTACCGACATGCCTGCACGTATCCTGGTCAGCGGCGTTTCCGGTCCGCTGGGCGCCGCTCTCCTGCCCTCTCTCCGCGACCGCGGCTACAGGGTGGTTCGCCTGGTGCGCGGAGCCGACTCGGACGACGAGCAGATCAGTTGGGAGCCAGCCAAGCCTTTGCCGGTGGAGTCAGTTTCGGGGTTCGATATCGTCATACACCTGGCCGGCGAAAGCATTGTCGGCCGCTGGACTGCGGCGAAGAAGGCCCGCATCCGCGACAGCCGTCTCCTAGGTACCCGGAATCTGGCGGAAGCCCTGTCACGGGCCGCTGAGCGCCCATGGGTTCTAATTACCGCCTCTGCGATCGGCTACTACGGGAATCGCGGCGACGAGGTGCTGCGGGAGGACAGTTCTCCCGGTCGGGATTTCCTCGCGGAGCTGTGCCGCCAGTGGGAAGAAGCCACCCAACCCTCTGCTCAGGCGGATATCCGCACGGCGAATCTGAGGATTGGACTGATCCTCAGCTTAGCCGGTGGTGCCTTACCGCGGATGCTCATTCCCTTCCGGATGGGAGTGGGCGGCAAGATTGGTCAGGGCCGCCAGTGGTGGAGTTGGGTTGATGTCAATGACGTGGTTGGCGCCATTCACCACGTCATCAAGGCCGATAGTTTGCAAGGCCCGATTAATGTAGTTGCCCCTAGGCCGGTGACCAACGCCGAGTTCACCAAGACCCTGGCTGAGGTTCTCGACCGTCCGGCAATTTTTCCGATGCCTGCATTTGCAGCGCGGCTCGCGTTTGGGGAAATGGCTGACGAACTGCTGCTAGCCAGCCAGCGGGTGGAGCCTGCGAAATTGATTTCCAGTGGGTACCCGTTCCAGCATTCAGAGCTGAGGAAGGCTCTGGAAGATATTCTGATCCGGTAAGAAACCCGGTAGGAAAAACGAGGCCATGGATTTTCCGGACCCGGAGCTTCTACTTTCCCTGCTGCATTTCCTGGCTAAGCCTATCCAGCAGCTGGGCGCGCTGCTCGGTAGTCAACTCGCGGCGCAGCTCTTCCAAAGCCAGAGCAACGATGTGGTAGTGATGAGCGCCGGCATACTTGGGGTCGCTGGTGATCTGTAGCCAGAGGCTATGCAACAATTCCAGGTCCTGCGGGCGCAGGTGGGGCGCGTGCGGGCCGAGCAAGTACTCGTGGACAGAACCATCGGGCGAGTAGACCTCCAGGGTGAGACGCGGTTTGGGCTCCGGCAGCCGCTCCCAGGCATCGCCGCTGAGTTTTCCCTGCTCGTCGGCGGTTAGCTTGTTGGACAGTCCGCAAACCACGCGGCTGGATTCGAGCCGCTGCGCGGTCAGCAAAATGGCCTCGAACACGTCCGTGGCCGGGACTACCAGCAGAGAAACCGGCTTGCCTTCCTTTTCCGCCACCGCTACGACGCTGGTAAATAGCTCCTGCTCGTAGCGATCAAAGATCTCGTTGGCCTCGTAAACGCGGCTGCCGCTGAAACTGTGCTCACGATGGTAGAGCCGGGCCGTCATCACCACCACATCCTGACGCGCGGTATCGGTGTGCGCGAGGATATTGCGCAGGTAGTACAGATTCCGGGGATCCCGCACGGCCACCAGGATGTTCCCTGGGCGGGCACCGAGAGCACCGCTGCCTAGTTCCTGGTTTCCATAGACCCGAAATTGTTCCAGTTGTTCAGGCTTGCCATGCCGCTCTTTGGCGACCCGGTGCTCGGAGTAAGCAAATAACGCAAAGAACACGAGGCTGAACGACACTCCAGCAATCGTCGCTTCTGTTTTGGTGAGAAGATTGACCACAGCGGTCATGAACAGCACCAACGAAATGATGATCAGGCCGACAGGAACTTCTTTGCCCCCAATGGGAAAATTAAGTGGAACCTTCCATTCGCGATTAGCCGGCTCGGTATAGCGCAGCACTAACACAGCCAGGGATTTCAGAGCAAAGCTCCAGATCACGCCGAAGGCATACAGGCCGGCCAGGATGAACACATTGCCTTTGCTGGCGATGATGGTAAGCAGTTGCAAGCCGACAACGAGGTTGACAATGCGGTAGCTGGTTCCATAACGCGGATGGGGCTTCTGGAAGGCAGAGGTCAGCACGCCATCTTCCGCCACCCGGTTCAATACGCCGTTGGCGCCGACAATCGAGGTGTTCTGCGCACCCGCAAGGATCAGCACGCCTACCAGAACAACAAAGCCATGAAAGAGCAGCCTGGCCCACATCGGTCCGGCCAAGTACATCGAAATGCCGCCAATCAGGTTGGCGAAGTACTCCGGCCGCACCTTGTCGGGGATCATCATGACCGCGAAGAATGAAACTAACGACGTGAAAAGCAGGCTGTAGATGAAAATCACAAGCCCGGTTCTTTCCAGGTTCTTCAGCTTGGGGTGTTCGATTTCGCGATTTACCTGCGCCAGTGTTTCTTCGCCGCTCATGGCCAGCACGGAGTGGCCGAAGCCCACGAACAGGATGATCATAGTGAGCTGGCTGATCCAGGTGCCGTTCAGCCAGCCTAAAGATTCTCTGTCGAGCCTGACCACACCGAGGTGGAGAGGATTTGGCGGGAACTGGATCGGCGCCCTGAAAATGCTGACCAAACACCAGACGATCAGGATCACCACCATGATGGTCGTGATAACCATGATCTGCACCGCTTTTTGACTGGATTCGTGGATTCCTTGGGTATTCTTTCGCCAGAAGTAAAGCACGATGAGGCAGCCGAAGACGGCGGCGAAGCCGTTCTCGGGAAAATGCGCCAAGGGATGGCCAAGATAGCTGGCAATATCTTCTACAAAACCGGCCAGGTACTGTCCGGCGGAAACCGCGCTGATGGGGCCGGTCAGAACGTAGTCAAAGAGCAGCGCGGAGACCGAGAACTTGGCCAACGTGCCGCCCATGGCCTCCTTGACCACCCTGTAGACGCCGCCACGCACGAACATGCTGCTGGACTCGATGTACAGAGCCCGAACCGCGTAGCTGAACAGCATTACCGCCAGGATGAACCAAGGAGCACTCTTGCCGATGACTTTCTCAGCGTCACCTCCGGCATAGTACGCCGAGGACGCCAAGTCTGAGAGCACGATGGCCGCCGCCCGCCAGAAGGAGATGAACGATAACATCACTGTGGTGGCGACGAAAACCTTTACGGCGGGACGTTTAATTTGCAGGGAACTCGCCATTAGACCTGCAGAATCACTTAGGCAGTCTAGCGAAACCATTAAAGATAGCACACAGCACGGTGTCGGAAATCAAAGGCGAGAGCCGTAGGAGTGCCGAAAGCCACTGCGCTGGGCGTGTGTTGGGGGGAGCTCGACCCGAATCGCAGCCCGGCTAGTAAGGGCTTATCTGGGGGCCAAATAGGTCTGTGTGATTCGGTCGTGCCAGCACAGGGCATCCTCGTCGAGATAGCACCAGGCGAATCCCACTCCCAGCGAGACAGCCGACAAGATTGACGCCAACACGCGCCAAAAGCGGGTTCGGCGATCCACGGGAGTTCCGTCGAAACGACAAATACGCAAGCGGGCCAGTCGCAGGCCCGGCGTGCTCCCCGTGTAAACCAGCAATAGGTACTGGTAGCCGACCCAGAGGGCGCCGCTCATGCCGACCCTCACAACCAACCCTTGTGGCAACGGTGGTACGAATGCAACCAATTTGAAAAATATGTAGGCAAACCAGGCGCAAGCCAAGGTGACCAGGAGTCCGTCGCAAGCACCGGCTAGAAGGCGGCGCGGCACCGGCGCAGCCTGCAGCGGGATCTCAAATTCGGGTCGCTTCTCAGGCTCGGTTTCCTCGGGCTCCAGAATGATGCCACCTAAGGCGGGAGCAGGAGGAACGACTTCCGGGACTTCCACGATGCGGGGGCCCTCCACCGCAGGCTCGGCCAATTCGTCGAAGGCAGGAAATAGAGCAGAATAGGGCCGTGGGAACTCGATGATCCTGCCAACTTCGGGCGACGCGGTTTCCCCCGGTGCTGGTTTCGACCCAGAACCCGGCCGAGCTGATTCGGAAATCAGAGGGGGTTCGGGGCAGGCCTCGTCCGTGCCCTTAACGTTTTCGCATTTCGGTTCGGCCGCTTCGAACCTAAGCCGCAATGACGGATATCTCGGTGGCTGTGGCTTGCGTCGAGCGCGATAACGGTTCAGCCGCTCCGCAACCTGATTTTTCCAGCATGGAGGATCAGTAGGAGCCCCGAAGCCGTCGTCAGCAGACCCGGTCGGGACATTTTGCTCATTTCTGTATGCCCCCGCAGGGTTAGATCCGGGTTGGACTGGGTTGGCCGGTGTTGCAGCCGAGGCATTCGAACTGGCCGAAAAGCGTTCATCGCTTGCGTCGTAGGCGTCCGGACCGAGGAGAACATGATCTGGTGCCGGCGAGGAGCCGTTGGCCGGATTTGCATTAGGCGGCAACGGGGAAGGCGGCGGAGGACAGGAGTCAGGGAACGGCGACGCTAGGGTGCAATGGCAGACGTTGCCGCAAAACGGACAACCCATGGGCCGGTGTTCGAAGAATTCCAGAACCAGAGCCGTGCGGAGCAACCAAACGGGCGCGCCAGCGATTCCAACTTTCCCTGACGAGCACGACCGTGTTAACGTCACCCTGTCTTCAAACTGGCGGACGGGCGGCCGCTCGTGCGCTTCCCATGATCTCCCGCATACGATTGCTTATCACGGCGGCGTGGCTTTGTCATCTGCTTCTCTTCCCCACCTTAGTTACTAGCCAGTTGCAGTTGCAATGTCCACCCCCCGTGACCTCGCAGGATAAGGCAGATATTTGCGCCATCACGCAGGAAAAGGATGGGCCGGTCTACCAACTGCACGGTCGGGAGAGAATTCACTACCGAAACCTTGATCTCTGGGCAGACGAAGCAACCTATAACTCGGAAAGCGGTGACCTAACCCTCCAAGGCCATGTCATTCTCGATGGTGGTCCTAACCATGAGCGCATTCAGGCCAGCCATGGGAGCTACAACGTAGACACAGAAATCGGCCGCTTTTACGACGTGGTGGGTATGATCGGAGCAACCCCGCACCAGCATCGCGCCTTCCTGACCACCTCCAACCCTACGGCTTTCACCGGCAAGATGGTCGAGAAAACGGGTCCCGACCATTACGTCGTGCACCATGGCACGGTGACCAGTTGTGAACTTCCGCATCCGAAATGGCAATTCAATTCGCCGCATGTGACTCTGGAACTGGGCAAGCGCGCCATGATCTACAACAGTACGTTCCGCGTGCGCGGCGTGCCCGCCCTGTTTTTTCCGATTGCCACTCACCCCTTGCAGCGCCTGCCCCGGCAATCCGGATTCCTGATTCCCGGCTTCGGCACATCGACGATCAAGGGTACGGTTTTCGGCGATTCTTTTTTCTGGGCCATTAACCGGAGCGTGGACGCCACGATCGGCGCCGAGTCTTACTCCAAGCGGGGATGGGCGCAGCATGGCCAGCTTCGCCTGCGACCCAGCCAGACTTCTCACATCGAGCTGTTCTACTTTGGGGTGCGCGATCGCGGCCTACGCACCCCTCGGGTCAGCCAGGGCGGTGAAAATGTACGGCTTAGTGGAGAAGCTCGTTTCGGGCACGGCTTCCGAGGCGTCGCCGATGTCGACTACCTGAGCTCCTTCGTGTTTCGCGTGGTTTTCAACGAGGTTTTCACTCAGGCCGTGTACTCGGAAGTGAGATCACAAGGCTTTCTCTCCAAAACTTCCCAGGGATATTCCTACAACGCTCTGATCGAGCGTTATCAGAACTTCGAGAGCACGAACAAGGGCGACGTAGTCACCATTCTTCATGCCCCCAGCCTGGAATTCTTCAGCGTAGACCGGCCTCTCGGGCGGTCTCCCTTCTATTGGAATTTCGACACTGCGTTGGAGGGTTTGTCGCGCAGCGAGCCGGGGGTGACCGGACGGTCGGGAACCGAGACACCGTTTCGCACGGCTCCGCTGGTCGGACGTTTTGATTTCAGCCCCAGCATTTCCTTGCCCCTGCAGGTTGCGGGATGGTCCCTCCTTCCATCGTTCAACGTGCGGGATACCCTTTATAGCCAGCAACTGATCCCATCGTCCGGAATTGGAATCGCCAGCAATGACCCGATTAACCGGCGGGCTCTCGAGACCTCCGTTGAGCTTCGTCCACCGTCCCTCGAGCGGGTCTTCAACCGGGGACTACTCGGACGCAGCCTGAAGCACGCGGTCGAACCGCGCGTGGTGTACCGGCGCATTTCAGGCGTCAATAACTTCGGGGAGATACTCCGGTTCGACGAACGTGACGTGCTCAGCGACACAAACGAAGTCGAGTACGGCCTGGTCCACCGTCTCTATGCGAAGAAACGTCCCAAGCCCGAGAACTGCGGGTCCGCGCTGACGCCTTGCGCCAAACCAGCGCCAGCCCGCGAACTTATCAGCTGGGAGCTGGGGCAAAAGTATTTCCTGGATCCCAATTTTGGAGGAGCTTTGGTGTCTGGTCGTCGCAATGTTTTCACCACCACCACAGACTTCACCGCTATAGCATTTCTTACCCAGCCTCGCCACCTCTCCCCGTTGATCTCGCGTCTTCATATCGGACCCAGTTCGCGACTGGAAGCCGGCTGGGACTTCGACTACGACTTCAAAATCAGCCACATGAGCGCCAGCAATGTTTTCCTTAACTATCACATCGGCCAGGTCAGCTTGGGCTGGGCCGATGCTTATCTGGAGACGCCCGGCGAAGTGTTGGTGTCCAACAATTTGGCGCCATCCAAGTTCCATCAATTCCGCGTCCAAATGACGTATGGGGCCGCCCTGAAGCGCGGTTTCAGCGGTACTACGGTATTTGGCTACGACCTGAATACCGGAATTCTTCAGTACTCCGGCGTGCAGTCAACCTACAACTGGGACTGTTGCGGGATCACGGGGGAGGTTCGCCGGTTTGCCTTGGGTACGGTCCGTCGTGAGAACCAGTACCGCTTCCAGTTCACCCTGGCAAATATCGGCGCCTTCGGTAACTTGAGGCGGGAGGAGAGACTGTACTAGGGAAGGGAAGAGCCATGCGTGCTGACCTGTCCCGCCGAGCGGAGCCCGGCTTCCCCTGTTATCGGCCAGCATTTAAGATACTTGTCATGGGGTCGATCAACGCCGAGCTTAGTCAAAAGAGCAAAGCTCTGGATTCCCATCTGCGCACCCTGAAACGTACCCTGGTTGCCTACTCTGGCGGCGTGGACTCGGCTTTTCTCGCCTACGCCGCGCATGCCGTCCTGGCCGACGACATGGTCGCGATCATCGCCGATTCTCCCAGCCTGGCCCGCACGCACCTCGCCGATGCCGTGGCTTTTGCGCGCGAGCAGAACATACCGCTTGAGATAGTCTCAACCGCCGAACTCGAGCGCCCGGAGTACGCTAGCAACGATGCCAACCGCTGCTTCCATTGCAAGGACGAACTGTTCACGGTGATGGAAGGTATCCGGAGTTGCCGCGGATTCGACACGATTGCGTACGGCGTGAATGTGGACGATCAGGGCGAGTTCCGTCCCGGCCAGCAGGCCGCCAGTCAGCACAAAATCGCAACCCCCCTGCTCGAGGCGGGACTGACAAAGCAGGAGATCCGGGAACTAGCCCGTGCCGCCGGCCTCCGCGTCTGGGACAAACCCGCCTCGGCCTGCCTCTCTTCGCGTATCGAATACGGACGTCCGGTGACGCGCGCAGCGCTCAGTGCGATTGAGCAGGGGGAAGATGCGCTTCGGGCCCTCGGTTTCCGCCAATTTCGGGCGCGTCATCACGGCGAGATGGTGCGAATCGAAATCGCTCGCGAAGAATTGCCGCGCGCCCTCACCCCAGAAATGGCCTCCGAATTTACGCGCATTTTCCGGGCCCTAGGCTTCAAGTTTGTCACGCTCGATCTGGAGGGCTTCCGCTCGGGCTCGATGAACTCATTGCTGAATGCTGATCAGCTCACCCGCAAGGGCCATTGATTTTCGATTGCCCCTTTTCCAATTTCCGATTGCAGCAGCTGACGCTTGCCTCCGAATGACGGCTCTCTTGCCGCTTTGCCCGTCGGTAACCCCGTATTCTGGCCGTTCTTCCGTAGGACGACAGCGCAGATATGAGATAATTTCTCCCTGATTCCTCCATGTTCAGGCGGTTCCTAGTGACGTTTTTTCGACGTGGTTTTGCGGTTTTTTTGCTGATTTGCCTGGGTTGCTCGGCGCAATCGGCTCCCCCCGATTTAGCCAAACGCATCGAGCGCCAGGTGCGGTCCTTCTACAGCCTGCCAGCCGACGTGAAAGTCACGGTCAATCCGCTCAAGCCGAGCGAGTTTCCCAACTACGACGCGCTTACTGTGACTCTCAACAACGGCGATCGCAAGCAGGAAGTTGCGTTCCTGCTCTCCAAGGATGGTCAGACGCTCGTCCGCTTTAACAAGATGGACCTGAGCAAGGATCCCTATGCCGAGATCATGAAGAAGATCGACCTCAACGGCAGGCCCACACGTGGCAACAAGGATGCCAAGGTAGTGGCCGTCAACTACGACGACTTTGAGTGCGCCTTCTGTTCGCGCATGCACCAGCAGTTGTTCCCCACGCTGTTCAACGAATATGGCGGTCGCGTATTGTTTGTCTACAAGGATTTTCCTCTCGCCGAGCTTCATCCCTGGGCAATTCACGCGGCGATCGACGCGAACTGCCTGGCCGCCCAGAACAACGACGCGTACTGGGATTTTGCGGACTACGTCCATGCCAACCAGTCAGTGGTAAATAGCGCGGGCAACCTGGATGCCCGTTTTGCCACCTTGGACCGGCTGGCATTCGAAGAGGGGCAAAAGCGAAATATGGACTTGTCCAAACTCCAGTCTTGCGTCAAAGCGCAGAAGGACGATGCGGTAAAGAGCTCGATGCACGAGGCTGAACTGCTGGATGTAACCGCCACGCCGACAGTGTTCGTGAACGGCGAGAAGATTGATGGTGCGCTGCCTCTTCCACAGCTGCGCGCAGTATTCGATCGCGCGTTGAAAGATGCCGGCGTGGCTACGGCCACGTCAGCACCGAGCCCGGCTGCCTCGGCCGCCACCGCACCCACTCCTAAATAGCGTTTTGGGATATTTCGTAGTCGTGTTTCTCGGGCTCTGGAGGCACTGCTTGAAACCTGAACGGCTGGCGGCGCGCCCCGCGCGCACGATGGGTATCGTTCTGCTCAGCGTTAGTAGTCTTGTCTCACTGGGATGTCGCGAAGGCAGAGGCGGTTCCGACGTGATGGCCAAAGTAGATGGGCGACAAATCTTCCGGGCAGACGTCGACAAGTATTATCAGAACCAAACCTCCGGCTCCGAGCAGCAACCTAGCGGCGAACAGGTTTCCACCCTGCGTTTGAACATCCTTGACCAGTTGATCGAAACCGAAATCCTCATGCGCCGTGCCGAGAAGCTGGGTCTACTTGCCACGGATGAGGAAGTCGAGCGCAAGCTCACCGAGATCAAGTCTCCCTACACGCAGGAGCAGTTTGACCAACGACTGAAAGACAAGAAGATCTCCCTGGAAGATTTCAAACAGGATTTGCGCCGCAGCTTGACCCGCGAAAAAGTCCTGAACAAGGAGGTCACTTCCAAGATCAACATTACCGACCAGGACATTACCAACTACTACAACCAGCACCGAGCTGAGTTCAACCTGATTGAGCCGCAATATCACCTGGCGCACATTTTCGTCACACCACTCCCCAACCCTCAAGTCCGCAATCTTCAGAACAGCAAGGCCCAGAACGAAGCCGATGCCCGCAAGAAGATGCAGATGATCCTGAATCGGCTCGATAGTGGTGAGGATTTTGCCACTTTAGCGATGAACTACTCGGAAGATACCGATACTACCAGCAACGGTGGAGACCTGGGTTTTACTCCCGAGTCCGCGCTGAACAACACCGACGCTGCGACTCGCGAGGCCGTAATGAGGCTCAAGCCGGGTCAGTACACTGCGATTATCCCGGTCATGAATCCCGCGACCAAGCAGGTTTACGGCTATCGGATCGTGAAACTGGTGGCCAAGGAACCGGCGGGTCAGCGGGCATTCAATGACCCACGCGTGCAGCAGGCAATCCGCGAACAACTCCGCGACCGTCGCGAACAGCTCCTGAAAGCTGCCTATTACGAGACTCTGCGGGGCCAGGCCAAGGTCGAGAATTTCTACGCGCAGGAGATCCTGGATAAGGCGGGAGCGGGGAAGTGACGAAGGTCACAGTGAGCCGACGCTGTCCGGCCGAGAGCGAAGCTCGGCTGATGGTCACTCCACAATCGCCAGCACGTCGCCAGCGTTAACGGCTGCGCCCTCCGCCGCCAGAACTTTCTGCACAACGCCCTTCTTAGGTGACTTCAGCTCGTTCTGCATCTTCATCGCTTCGACAACCATGACGCCCTGGCCCGCTTCCACTTCGGTCTGAGCCGGAGCCAGCACGCGCACCACTCTCCCCGGCATGGGAGCCACCAGTTTTTTCGCACCACGCTCGTCGGCCGCACTGCCCTTCCGGCTGCGCAGCGAACGCGGATCGCGCAGCTCGACAGCAAATCGCTCAGCCCCAACCCACAGATGCATGTCGGTGGGCGTGCGCTCGCGCTTGACCTCGTAAGCCTTTCCATCGATCAGCACCGACAAAACGTCGCGGCGCGTCAGCACGGCATCGAGACGAATCTGGCGACCATCGAGCCGGCATTGCCAGAGGCCATCAGCTCGCTCCAGTTCCAGGCGGTGGCTCTTGCCGTCGATTGTGACTTCGTAAGTCATAAGACAAGTGGCTAGTGGTCACGGGACAGCGGCCAGCAAGGAGCTTGCTCCGGCCCCTGACCACTATCCGCTTCTCAATCCTTCCGCACGCGCGGTTCGCTTCCAACTGGACGTCCCATTGCGGTCACCGCCGCCATGGGAGGAAGTTCCATGGCTTGATGGGGCGATCGGTTCCAATACTGCAAACAGGCCTGCAGCAACCGCCGCAATTTCTGATCCCCCGGCAGGCGCCGATGCGGTCCCCGCCGAAAGCGCGAGTAACCGATCAAGGTAGCCCGTGTCCAGGTTTCCTGCCTGGAAGTCCGGATCATTCAAAATCCTTCGGAACAGAGAAAGGTTGGTCTTGATGCCGCCAACGAAATATTCATTCAGCGCCCGAAGGAGCCGGCCGATGGTCTGCTTGCGGTCGGTACCGTATCCGATCAGCTTGGCCAGCAGCGGGTCGTAATCAATCGGAACCGTCCACCCTTCATAGATTCCGCTATCGTGGCGAATGCCCGGTCCGGATGGCGCGAGCAGCAGCGTTATCTTTCCGGGGCTGGGGAAGTAGTGGTTGTCGGGATCTTCGGCGTAAATGCGGCACTCCATGGCGTGACCACGAATCTGCACTTGCTCCTGGGTAAACGGCAGCTTCTCGCCTGACGCGATACGGATCTGCAGGTGAACCAGATCGAGCCCGGTGATCAGCTCCGTCACTGGGTGCTCCACCTGCAATCGAGTATTCATTTCGAGGAAGTAAAAGTTCTTTTCCTGGTCGGAGAGGAACTCAACTGTGCCGGCGTTGGTGTAGTCGGCGGCTCTGGCGACACGCACTGCAATTTCGCCCATGCGCCGACGCATGTCGGGATCAACCAAGGGGGAGGGCGATTCCTCGAGCACCTTCTGATGGCGGCGCTGTATGGAGCACTCGCGCTCTCCCAGCCAAACACAGTTCCCCTGCTCATCCCCCAGAATCTGCATCTCGATGTGCCGTGGATTGACGATATATTTCTCTAGGTAGACTTCGCTGTCTCCGAACGAGCGCTGTGCTTCGCTGCGAGCGGCTTCGAGGGCCGACTCCAGATCGTCCGGCGACCCAACGAGCCGCATGCCTTTGCCGCCGCCGCCCGCTGCTGCCTTCAGCATCACCGGATATCCGATTCTGGCGGCCACTTGCTCCGCCTCATCGAAGGACTCGAGGGCCCGCGACGTTCCCGGCACAAACGGCACTCCGGCTTGCTCCATGCGCTGCCGCGCCCGGGTCTTGGACCCCATCATTTCCATGGCGGCTGCGGTGGGGCCAATGAACTTGATTCCAGAGTCGACACAGGCCTGCGCAAACTTTGCGTTCTCAGAGAGGAAGCCGTAACCAGGATGAATTGCCTCAGCGCCACTCCGCCTGGCTACATCCAGGATCTCGGCGATGTTCAGGTAGGATTCGCTGGCCGCTGCCGGGCCTATGTAGTAGGCCTCATCAGCCTTGCGCACATGCAGCGACGCCCGATCCACATCGGAATAAACCGCCACCGAGGTAATCCCGAGTTCGCGGCAGGCGCGAATCACCCGTACCGCAATTTCTCCTCGATTGGCGATCAGGATCTTTTTGAACATAAGCGAAGATGTGGGGGGACGGGCGTCCTTGTCCGTTCCGCCGAGCGCAGTCCGCGGCTCTGGCTTGCCGAATCAAGGCCGCTGAAACGTCGATTTTAACGGAGTTCCGGCACGGCGGCGCACCCTCCGGCAAGTAACTCTAGCAGCCTGTATTGCCCGCCTTGTGTGTTCCAGATCACACGGCGCTGTGCTCTGGGCCTTCTCTCAACCCAGACGGTTGCGAGCTGAAAAAGCGAGCTTCGGAGACCAAAAACACCGCCAGGATCAGCAGTTCCGGTTCAATAGGATGGCGATAACGTGCATGGGCGAAAACAAAGTAGTAGACCGTGGGATAAGACAGCAGGAGAAGAGCAAACAGTCCGGCTCCCATCCTTTTCTGGCGCAAGGCGCGCACCAGCCCGCCTAACGCCAACAGCGACGAAGCTAGAAAGACAAGGCTCCTCGCGAGTGCGGCCAACATGCTATCGCCCCGCTTGGGCGGTGCCGCCCAGTAGTAGACGAATCGCTTCAAGCTGATGACGGCAAAACGGCCCGGATTCTCCCGAATAAAATCGAAGGCTTCCCGCTTACGCTCCCTGGCATACGCCAGTTCGCCCATCTGTTCAAATCGGCTCCGTTCGGCGGCATTCAGATTTGGCTGAAGATAAGCCATGAGGATGCCATCTGCATTGGGTCCATTGCCCAACCGGAACTGCTGACCAAAGTCGTCGCGAATGAAAACGAATCTCCCGAATGCATGGTAATTGCGCACCAGCCAGGGGCTGAGGCACAGGAAGAACACTAACCACGCCAGTACTACGCCGTCGAACGAAGACAAACCATGCTTACATCGCCGATACCACACCCATAGCCCGCAGAACGGGAGGAACGAGAGAATCGAAGGGTTCATCAATGCGCCGATTCCCCACAGCACACCGAACAAAATCCATCCCTTGAGGCCTGGCCACTCCTCTAATCGCAAAGATAGCAGAAAAATCAGGCTCAGGATCAGGGGAGTGATGGTGGTATCCCAGACCCAGTGAATCGACCAGTACCAGGTGTACGGGAGAAGAGCCCACGTCCAGGCAGACCAGCGCGCCACTCTCTCGCCCAGGGTCTTGCGGGCAATCAGGTATAAGGGGATCGAGGTCAGTGAGGCGAACAGGCTGTTGATGGTCAACAGCACCCATGCGGAGGCAACGGAATAAATTCCAAACAGGGTGAAAACCCCGCCGATCAAGTAGGGGTATAGGGGCGGCTCCCACGCGCTGGGGCCAGCTCCTCGACAGTAGGGGTCGCTGAAGCCCCGGCCTTCGGCGAGGGCACGTCCGATGCAGCCCATCTCCCAGCCAAAGCCGAAATGGTTGTCAGTTGCCCGAATGCGATACTGGCCGAGTAGAGCGATCGCGGCCACCTGCAGGGCTAATGACAAAAGAACCGCTTGCCACACGAACTTGGGCAGCTTCGGGCTCTGCGATCTCAAGGTGTGATTCCTGCGGTCATGGTATCGTGCAGGGCAGGTCGACCTCGGTAACTCAGTCGCGGGGAGAGCGGACCAACCCTACCGCGAAAGGCGTGGCCTCGTTCAGGTCAGAGGAGACGACCTGCCGCCGTGATGCGAAGCGAAAGCGAATCAGGGTCCAGATTGCCAGAAATCCATCCGCGTGGCGAATCTTCTTGCCCTGATCCCGGGTGCGAGGGGTGTATTTGACGGGAACCTCTGCAATGCGTTCACCGAGGCGGGTCAACTTGGCCGTCACTTCGGGGCAGAACTCAAAGCGCCGGCACTCCAGACGCAGTTGCTGCAGCACCGAGCGCCGAAAGACCTTGTAGCAGGTAGCTTCGTCGTGAATTCCACAGCGATACAGAAGGTTGGCCAGGCGAGTCAGCAGCTTGGCACCCAGAAAGAACCGCAGCCCTCGCTCCGGCCGGTCGGGTCGCACACCGTAGACCACATTCGCTTTACCTGCGCGCAACGGCTCCAGCAGCACCGGATAATCCTGCGGATCGTATTCGAGATCTGAGTCCTGAATCAGGACATATTCGCCGCGGGCGTAGCGTAGGCCCGTGCGAATGGCCGCCCCCTTGCCGCAGTTGTGCTGGTGAAAGACCAGCGTGGTGTCCGGGGATGGTCTCAAATTCATGAGCTTCTCCCGCGTCCCGTCCGTGGAACCGTCGTCAATGATGATGATTTCCTTCGCCACCGGAGACGCTTGAATTTGCCGCAGCAGCTCCTCGACGTGGTCCATCTCGTTGTAAATGGGAACGATGACCGACACGCATCCCGTGCGTTCCGCTAGCTGCGGAGGACAGCGATCAGCCACGATTTCCGTACCAAGGGCCGGCAATGTCATGGGATACAATCGGCGGAGCAGACCTGCCGTCATATTAACATTGGAATCCTCCTGCTCCAACGCGTAGGGAGAGAAGGTGTGGCATCTCCTGACACCCTGGAAAGGTCGCGGCAATCGGGCAACCCGCCTCTGAACCGCCGGTTTTCACGGGCGTTGCCACTGCTTCTCGTCTCGACCGCGATGGTGCTGGCGGCCGTGCTCCGGTTCCATGCTATCGGCCGGAAACCGATCTGGATTGACGAAGGCGTCAGCATCGAACTGGCCCGCCTCGACTGGTACAACTTCCTGCGTATCCTCTGGCGGCATGAGGGAAACATGACGCTGTACTACGTCCTGCTCCGCGCCTGGCTCCCGTTTGGCAACGGCGAGGGTTATATACGCGCGCTCTCGGTGCTGCCTTGCCTGGCTGCGATTCCCGCCATCTACGCTCTGGGCCGACGGATGCTCAATTCCGGTGTCGGCCTGATTGCGTCGCTTCTGCTCGCCCTGAACGCATACGACATCCGCTACGCGCAGGAGGCACGCAGCTATTCACTGTGTCCGCTGCTGTGCATTCTTTCGTCAATTTATTTCCTGAAATGTGTGGAAGAACCTTCGCGCTCTAGCCGGATCGGACATGTGCTAACCGGCGCTCTCGCTGCTTATGCCCACTTCTTTGCGGGATTCGTCGTTGTCGCTCAGTGGATTTCGTTGCGCATGCTCGATCGCGAAGATCTCGAGCGGAAAATGAAGGAGAATTGGCGTCAGCTCGCGATCGCAGTGGCGCCGATCGCACTGTTTATTATCACGACAGGCACCGGCGTGATCCGATGGATTCCGCGGCCTGGACTCTCCTCGCTCAGAGACTGCGCACGCTTGCTGACGGGCAACGGCGGCATGGTGCTTGCGCTCGGTTTTCTGGCTGCGTGCGCCGGCGCATTGGTCCCTGTTTTCCGGGCTGGTCTAGTTCAACGAGTATCCCGGGATAGCTGGCACTATCGTTACCTTCTCCTGTGGCTGCTATTTCCAATCGGGTTTACTTTTGTGATCTCGCAACTGAAACCTTTCTTTCTCATCCGTTATTTCATTTTTACGTTGCCGGCGCTGGTTCTATTGGCGGCTAGCGGGTTGGCCCGCTTGCGGCCGCGCTGGTTATTGGCCGGAGCCTTAACATTTTTTGCGATCTTCTCGCTCCGCGGCGTCTTCTCCTTCTATGAAAGGGATTTCGACATCGCGCGCGAGGACTGGCGCCCCGTGGCCCAATACCTGCTAAGCCATGCTCAGGCGGGGGACGTGATCCTGTTCCATCAGCCGATCGCCCGCATGCCCTACGAGTACTATCGCAGCCGAATTCCCGCGGCCGCCCACCCCAAGGTCATCTATCCGGAGCATAGCGACCGGCTCAGCTATCGCGATTTTTACGCGGGCCGCGTGCCCGAGAAATTCCTGGAGGGCCTGCCTGCCCAGCATCCGCGGGTGTGGGTCGCGCTTGCCTACAATGAAACGCCGGCCGGCCCCGATCCCACCACAAGTTCCATTTTCAGCATTTTTGGCCACGCGTATGCCGCCATGCAGCAGGATCAATTCCCCGGCATCGAGCTGAGGCTCTATAGCAAGTCCAACGGCACTAAACATCAGCCATAGTGGTCCAAACATGCCCCGAGCGACAAGAACAGCCGATTCTTCAGCAATTCAGGAGTTCCGCGAGCCGGCTCAGCGCCCAATCGAAGCCCTGATTCTCTCTCTACTGATGCTGATCGCTGCTGTCCTGGGTTTCCTGTTTTTGGGGAGGAAGGCATTCTGGTTTGATGAAGCATTCAGCGTTGCGCTGGCGCGCTTCGGTTGGCACAACTTCGCGGGCCTGGTCTGGCAACGCGAAGGCAACATGGTGCTGTATTACTTGCTCTTGCGTGCCTGGACGGGTTTTGGACACACTCCGTTCTTTTTTCGAAGTTTGTCGGTTTTGCCAGCCGTAGCGACCGTGCCGGTTGTGTATTGGCTGGGGCGTCGGCTCTATGACGCGCGCGTCGGCCTGATCGCCGCTATGCTCCTGACCTTCAATGCCTGGCAAATCCGTTATGCCCAAGAAACCCGCAGCTACTCGCTTCTCATCTTTCTAGGAGCGCTGTCCAGTGCGTTTCTTGTGGCCCATCTTCGGCGGCCATCACCTTGGACGCGGGTTGGACACATTGTAGTCAGCAGCCTGGCCATCTACGCCCATTTCTACGCGGAGCTTCTGGTGATCGCGCACTGGGTGTCGCTAAGATTCGTGCAGCGCGCGGAAATTCCGCCCAAAACCAACCGGAACTGGCGCTGGATCGTTCTCCTGACGGCTCCGGCCATGATCTTTGTTGCCAAGACGGGATCGAGTCCTTTGCACTGGATTCAGCGCCCTGGGACTCGGGACCTCTATCAGTTTGCGGGACAGATCACGGGAAATGGTGGCGTGCTGCTTGTGCTAGCGTATGCCTGTGCCTCGATCGCCGGGCTGCTGCCCATAAACCCGACACCGTGGCGGGTTCCCTGGCATGGTTGGCGCGAGCGGTTTCTGCTTGTCTGGCTGCTGTTCCCGGTTCTTTTTACGCTGGCAGTTTCGCTTGTCCGGCCATTATTTCTCAGCCGTTATTTCGTATTTTGTCTGCCGCCCCTCGTGCTGCTGGCGGCAGCAGGCATCGCTCGCGTGAATAGAACCCTGCTTCTGGTACCCGCGCTGGCCGCGTTCCTGGCGCTCTCGCTGAAGGGGACCCTATCCTACTACGACCACGATTTCGATTTGACCCGCGACGACTGGGCGGGAGTTTCAAACCACCTGCTGGCGCATTCCCGCCCCAAAGATGGGCTCGTGTTTTACGTGGCAATGGGGCGCATGCCCTACCAGTTTTTCCAATCTCTCGCGCCCAACGGTGCCACCTCGCCGGCCATTGTTTTTCCCGGGAAAGGAGACCGTTTAGATTTTCATGAATTACTGGCAAAACCTACTGCGGACGATCTGAAGGCAATTACCGACGAGTACACCCGCGTCTGGGTCGTGCTGATGAACAACGGGACAGCGTCTCATCCGGACGCGACTACGCGCACCCTGAACGAGATTTTCAGCCGACGCTTTCCCGAGCCGGAGCGGCGGGTCTTTTTCCCTGCCATCGAAGTGCGCCTGTACAGCAGGAATCGTTGAGGAAGCAGTTCCTCGCAGATTTCTCCGCGGTGAATACAAAAACCAAAGGCCCTTCCGCTTCCTGGAAGAGGCCTTTTCCTTTCTGAGGAGAACGCGACTACTTGCTCGATTGATCCTGCACGATGCCGGTAACGCCCGGCTGTTTCTCGGCCTTGGCCTTCTTGGTGGCCATCGTCTTATCGACCCACTCGTCGGCCATCTTCAAATCTGCCGCTCGCGCCGCCGGATCATCGCACTCGAGATCGGCTTTCTCGCGATACATGAGGTTCAAGTATGCCATGGCATCGTCGTAATCGGGACGCTGTTGCAGCGCCTTGTTGAGATTGTCGATACCATCCTTAATCACGTCGCCGTTCTTAGCTGCCAGGTCGCGGCAGACCTTCTTGTCCTTGAGCGGCTCGTCGGGTTTCAAACCCAGCTTGGCACGCTCTTCCATGCGCGGCTGGTAAGACTCGGTCCAGTCAATTACGCCGATGGAGTAATAGGTCTCAGGGTCATTAGGATCAAGCTGCGCTACCTTCTGGTGATACTGCTTGGCCAGGTCAAGCTTCTTCATGTTGAAGTACAGCGAGGCAATTCCTTTCAAGCTGCTGACCTGCTGATCGCGGCCAGGATGCATGTCGAGCACCTTCTTAAACTGATCGATCGCTTGCTCCGCATTCCGATTGTTGTCTTCCGTGTCGGCTCCGGGAATGTACTGCTGAGCGTAGGCAGTGGCCAGATAAAGGCGTGCGTTGAGCAAACTCGAATCCAGCTCGACCGCCCGCTGAAAATGGTTAATGGCGTCTTCGTATTTGGCGTTTTTGTAGGACTGGACGCCTTTGTTGAGCTGGTCGCGGGCCCGCAGCTTGTTGCAACCTGCTCCGCCAAGAAGCGCCAAGGCCGCTGCCGCTACTGCCAACCCTCGTAGGCTTCGGTTCATTGTGATAAGAATCTCCCTTGCCATGAAATGCCGGGACCTGTCGGTGATGGCATGCGCGGGGCCCGTGTGCGACCTGGAGGCGCGCACGCACCCGCCGCACCCCGGGACTGGCATCTAATCGAATTACGAAACGGTTAGCCGCCCGCTTCGATCTTAGCGGTGATCAGTCCGACCTTCTCTACCCCTGCCGAGTGGGCGATGTCAATCACGTCTGCCACGTCGGCAAACGGAATGTTGTTGTCGCCCTTCACGAACATCACTTTTTCCGCGCGGGTCTTGAAGATGTCCGACAGCCGCCCTTGCAGGTTCTCCCAGGTCGTATCTTCCTGGTTGATCTTCAGAGCCGGCAACTGCCCGGGACCACGATCCAGCAACTGCACCACAATGGTACGGTCGGGGGTGGTGTTCTTGGGCGCATTCGGCGGCGGGGGCTGGGGCACGAGTGCTTCGAGGCCCTTCGGGGTCAGCGGCGTAATCACCATGAAGATGATCAGCAGCACTAGAAGTACGTCAATGAGCGGGGTAACGTTGATGTCCGCTGTCGGACCGCCACCCGCTCCTCCCACTGCCATTCCCATAATCGATCTCCTCTATTGCCCGCCGGCCGGCGGGGTTTGCTGCTGTGGCGTATTCTTCTTTTGGTCGGTCAATAAACCCAACTGGTCTACACCCGCGGAGCGTACGTTGTCCACCACTTCCACGACCGAGCCATACTTCGCCCGGGCATCGGCGCGGATGAAAACCCGCTTGTCGGTGCGATTGGCGAGCCGGTCCTTAACCTTTTGCGTCAATTGATCGGGAACCACCGGGTCACTGCCGAAAAATATCTTCCCGTCGCGCATGACGGCTACGATCAGCGCGTCTTCTTTGTCGGCGTCCGGCATCGCTTCCGGACTGTTGACCTTGGCCAGGTCGACGCTCACACCTTTCTGCAACATGGGCGTAACGACCATGAAGATGATCAGCAGCACCAGCATCACGTCCACCATGGGGGTGACGTTGATGTTGGAATTGATCTTCTTCCCTTCATCACGTTTTGCCATTGACATAAGCTTCAGGTCTCCTGCGCGGATTGCGCGCTCGCTGGCTTCGGGCAAGTCCTTGGGTCGGGAATTGGAGCCCGCCGGCGCCGGCTTCAGCAACCGGCGCCAGGCCGGCAACTCAGGACCGCAAACTCCCCTTCGGGCTTAGGCCCGGCGCATTCCCCGCCGCTTCAGGAAGTAATCGATCAATTCGCTCGAGGAGTTATCCATCTCCACGTCGAATGCTTCCACGCGGCCGGTCAGGTAGTTGAACATCATCACGGCCGGGATAGCCACGAACAACCCGATGGCGGTAGTCACCAGCGCTTCCGCAATGCCGCCGGCGACGGCAGCCAGACCGGTAGCCTTCTGCTCGGAAATTCCCTGGAAGGCGTGTAGAATGCCCATCACCGTGCCGAACAATCCGACGAAGGGAGCGGTCGAGCCGATGGTTGCCAGTCCGCCCAAGCCGCGCTTCAACTCGGCGTGAACGATGGCTTCGGTACGCTCCAAGGCGCGCTTGGAAGCCTCAATGGTTTCGCCGGGGATTTCCCCGCTCTCCTGGTGAGCGCGGAATTCCATGAGGCCGGCAGTGACTACCTTGGCCAAATGGCTCTTCTTGTTGCGCTCGGCGACCCGGATGGCCTCGTCAATCTTGCCATCCCGCAATGCGCCGGCCACGGCCGGAGCGAAGGACCGCGACTGCTTGCGCGCGGCGCTGAAGGCCATCCAACGGTCAATCATGACACCGATGGACCAGCCGGACATGATGAACAGAATGATGACCACGATTCTGGCGGCCCAGTTCATCTGGCGCCAGAGCGAGATCGGGTCCCAGCCCACCGGTTGTTCCTGGATAATCCAGGCAGCCAAGGTGTACACGTGCACAAATGCTAGGCTTGCTAGGTTCGCTAAAAGCATGAGTTGCTTTCCTCCTCAAAACTTTCTCAATGTCTGGTTCTTTGATATCGGTTTCGGTCGCAATGTTGTGCGCTACGCTGACCAATTCAAGGGACAGTCCAAGGTCAACGCGCACAAAAACCACATCTGTTTCCCCGGCCACGGGTTGCAAGGTGGGAGGGGAAGGCAACCGCGGTCCTGCCGCTGTCAACTAGCAGCCCGGCTCTAGCCTCCGGACAGCGAAAAGATCACAGTAATCTGGGTCTCCACTTCTACCGGCTCGCCATTCAGGTAGTAGGGCTTGTACCGCCACTGCTTAACCGCCTCGATGGCGGACGGTGCTAGCATGGGGTGGCCGCTGATCAAGCGCAAGTTCTGGATCGAGCCATCCTTGCTGATTTCCGCCTGTAGCACGACCTGGCCCTGAATGCGGGCCTGCCGCGCCAGAGGCGGGTAAGGCGGCTGTATCTTCTTGATCAGGAGGCCCTGCGAGACGCCTTGCGAAACCCGTACCCGCTGGGGCGCGGCCACTTTGGGCACGGCTACGGGCGTGGAACTGATAATGCCGCCGATCACGCCCCCCATCTTTGGGCACGGCTACGGGCGCGGAACTGATAATGCCGCCGATCACGCCCCCCATTTGCCCGCCGGGTACTCCACCGGGCACGCCACCCACCACGCCGCCCATGGAAGCCAGCGGCGGCGCCTCTTCCTCTTTAATCATCTGGACTTTCTCAGGAATCTTGGTAGGGGTGCGGAGTTGGCCGTTCATGATGTCGCTTTGCACTATCTTCACCGTCCTGACCGGCGTCGCAGCCGGAGGTGGTGGCGGCGGTGGCGGCGGAGGTGGCGCCACCAGGAAAGTCATTAATTGCTGTTTGGGCAAGGCTTCCGTGAACAATAGCGGGACCAGAACCAGCACGCCGACCAGGGCCACCTGCAAGACAAACGAAAGCGCCGTCGTCATGCCCCGCTTAGTTTTAAGCCTGCCACCGGACTCGATAAGGCTGTCTTCAAACATAGGCACGCTCCCGAGACACTACCCTACGTAGGTTTAGACACCGCCCCCGCCCTGTTTGCTCCCGCAGCCAAGCACCTTAGCGGCGACGGAAAGCATAGCCGGCAGACATCGGCCAAGTAGAACAAAATGTGAAACTTACATCAACCCGCCTGCCCACCATCGGATTCGGCGGCGAGCGGGTTGCTAAGCTTTCACCTTTACTTTCTCGCGGCCCTTTTCTGCCGGTATTGCAACGGGCCGTTTTCCCCTGCCGCTTCGCCAGTCCTGGTAGGCCACCAGGATGGGGGCAGCAATTGCGATCGACGAATAGGTCCCGATTAAGATGCCGATTACCAGGGCAAAGGAAAACCCGTGCAGCACTTCGCCCCCGAAAAGATACAGCGCCAATACTGTCAAAAATGTAAGGCCCGCGGTCAGAATGGTCCGGCTCAGGGTCTGATTAATGCTCTTGTTTACGATGTCGGACAGCTTCTCCCGCCGCAGCATCTTGATATTCTCGCGGATACGGTCGAAGACGACGATCGTATCGTTGTTCGAGTAGCCCACCAAGGTCAGGATGGCCGCGATCACCGTCAACGAGAGTTCCTTATTCGTCAAGGAAAACGCTCCCACCGTGATCAGGGTGTCGTGGAATACCGTGACCACGGCAGCCAGCCCATAGATCCATTCGAAGCGGAACCACAAGTAGACCAACATGCCAAGCAGCGAATACAAAATCGCCAACTCGGCCTGCCGCTGCAGTTGTGCTCCTACCTGAGGGCCAACGATTTCGACGTTGCGGACCCCGAAGTTCGACAGGAAGAAGTCTTGCTGCAATATTGCTACGACCTCGGGAGGGGCCGCAGCTTTCAGCTCATCAAAGGAGCTCAGCACGCCGCCTTTGGTCCGGTCGCGGTAATTCACGATCGCGCGTGCGATGGCCGTGTAGCGCTCGTTGGCGTCGGTGCCCGGATGCAGCGGGTCCTTGTCCATCAGGTAATTGAAAATTGTCAAAGAGCTGGCGTTATTCAGGTCCGGCTTGCCCTCTGGAGTACTGGTCTCCAGCGCGTTGATGATCTGGGTTTTGCCCTTGTCCAGCGCCTGCTCGCTGGTTTCTTTTTCGTCCAGCGCAATCAGCACTTCGTTGTTGCTGGGCGGACCATAGCGCTGAATTCGTGCCCGGTTCAGCCCGACGCGGTCCAGAGACGCGCGGATGTGATTGTCATCGGGCGTCCCCACGAACTTGACGTACACCAGCGTGCCGCCCCGGAAGTCTACACCTAAAGGGATGTGATGCCAAAAGAGCATGGACAGCACACCCGCGACGCTGAAGACTAGGGAAAAGGCGAGAAAATACCACTTTTTCCCGAGAAAATCTATGTCTGGATTGCGAAAAAATTCCACGCGGTCGTAAACCCCTCTCAAGCTCTCGAGGTTTCAAAGTTCCGAGTTTCGGAGTCTTTGTCCCGGCAGACCTTGGAACCTCTGGAACTTTGAAACCTAAATGCTTAGTGCTTCGCCGCGCTGCTTGCGGCTCAACAGCCAATCAAAAATTACGCGCGACACAAATACAGCCGTGAATAAGTTGGCTAGCAGACCAAAGGTCAGCGTCACGGCAAAGCCTTTCACGGGCCCGGTGCCGAAGATGAACAGGATCGCGGCTGACACAATCGTAGTCACGTGGGTATCCACGATCGTGATCCAGGCATGACTGAAGCCCTGTTCGACCGCTGAAGGCGGCGTCTTGCCGTTGCGCAACTCTTCCCGGATGCGCTCGAAGATCAGGACGTTGGAGTCCACGCCCATGCCGACGGTGAGAATCACACCCGCAATTCCCGGCAGCGTGAGCGTAGCTCCGAAATAACCCATGAACCCAAGCAGGATGATCAGATTCAAAATCAGAGCCAGGTCGGCATTGACTCCCGCGCCGCGGTAGTAAACCAGCATGAAGATGAGGACGGCCAACATGCCGATGATGGCCGCGCGGACTCCGGCGCGGATCGAGTCTGCGCCCAACGAAGGACCCACCGTGCGCTCTTCGAGGTACTTGATGCTGGCCGGCAAGGCTCCGGAATTCAGGATCAAGGCAAGGTCCTTTGCCTGCTGGTCAGTGAAGCGGCCTTCAATGACTCCCTGGTCTCCAATCTGGCTCTTGATCACGGCAACCTCCATGACTTTGTTATCCAGCACCACGGCCAGGTAGTCGCCGACGTGCGCCCCAGTGAAATCCGAAAAGCGCTTTCCACCCTCTGCGGTCAGGAAGAACTCGACTTCTGGCATGTTGGTCTGCGAATTACGGCTGACCCGGGCTTCGCGCAGATCGTGTCCCGCGACCGCAGAGACGCGGGAAATGAGGTAGACCACGTCTCCTGAATCGGATGGGTCGGTGCTCCCGATGCTGCGGCCGTGCAGCAGAACTGTGTTGGGAGGAAGCACACCGCCGTTGGCTTCAAGCGCGGCCTGCTCATTCGCGTAAGGGGCACCGTTGTTCAGCGCCTGCCGGACCTCCAGCATGGCGGTCGATTGCATGATTTCTTTTACGCGGGCCGGGTCATCCACGCCCGGCAACTGGACCAGAATCTGATATTGCCCGAGGCCGTGTTCCTGAATGACGGGCTCGCTGATGCCCAGTTTGTCCACGCGATTACGGATGGTTTCGATAGCCTGTGCCACCGCCCGGTTCTTCAAGTCCGCGAGAGCGGTCGGCTTCATAGCAAGGGTCCAGGTGTTCTGGGCCCCGGATGCGGCGTCGTATTCCGGCAGGCGATCGGTGATCAAGTTGCGAAGGTCCGAACTTACCTCGGGGGGCACGCCCTTGATAACAATCTGTTCGGGATGATTTACCGGGTCGGGCTTGCTGATCTCCGTGTAATTAATCTTGCGCTTGCTGAGGCTTTCCTTCAGCCGTTCAATCGCCCGGTCGGTATCTGCGTTCACCGCGTCGTTGACTTGCACTTGAAGGATCAGGTGCGTCCCACCCTTCAGGTCGAGGCCCAGGTGAATGCGCTCGGTAATGGATTGTACGACTCCGGCTCCCGACCAGCTCTGAGGAATGCCGATGAGCCCGAAGAAAAATACCAGCAGCGTTGCGATGATGAGGATCAGTTTCCAACCCAGATTCTTGTTCATGACTGATTATGATTCCCGTCGCGCCGGCGGCGGGCCGGCTTCACTCCTTATTTGGTCGTTTCTTCGGCAGCGGTCGTCACCGACACAATGGAAGCCTTCGTGACTTCCAGCTTCAAATTATCCGGAGGCACCCGCAGGGTTATCGCGTCGTCCTTCATGGCGAAAATGGTCCCGCGCAGGCCGCCGCTTGTTACTACCTTATCGCCGGTCTTCAGGGTGTCGAGCATAGCCTGCCACTTCTTCTGGCGCCGTTGTTGCGGCAGGATAAGCAGAAAGTAGAAGACGGCGAATATAAGGAGGAGAGGGGCAATGCCGAGCCAACCGAATCCTCCCGAGGACGACTGCCATAGCGCCGCTCCTACCAGCTTTTCTGCCACCATAAGTTTGGGCAAACATGAAAGCTTGCGGAACCCTTCCCCTGCTGCCAACCGGGCCCTTACTAATGGACTCCGAGCCCCTCGATTTGACTGCGGGATTCTTACTCTTTCAGGCCGGATGTTCCTTCAATTTCAGGCACGTACGGGGATGCCTAAGGTTTCGGTGCAGATCGGACACCAGAAAGAAAACTAGCCTTTTCCCCAAGTGCAATAGAATGACGTACCCTCCCGATAGTGTCAAGGTAGAAGCTCAGGTTGTGGACGGTGTTCAGAACCTGGGCCAACACTTCATTGGACGCGTAGAGGTGACGCAAATAGGCGCGCCGGTAGCGCGTACAAACCCGGCACGCGCAGTTCGGGTCCAAGGGGCCATCGTCGCCCGCATAGCGGGCCTGCTTGATCGAGATCTTGCCCTCGGACGTAAATAGCAGCCCATGCCGGGCCGCCCGTGTGGGCAACACGCAATCCATCATGTCGATGCCGAGATTCGCGTACTCGGCAATTTCCTCTGGAGTTCCCACCCCCATCAGATAACGGGGCTGGTCGGAGGGGAGGTGTTCGACGGTGGCTTCCACGATCTCTCGAGTAACAGTTCGTGGTTCACCGACACTTAGGCCCCCAATGGCATACCCGGGAAAGGCAATCTCGACGGTCCGCTCGGCCGATTCTTTGCGGAGTTTGGCATCCATCCCACCCTGCACAATCCCAAAGAGAGCCTGGGTGGCTGGGCAGCCGGGAGCGGCTGCCCCGACATGGGCAGGGGCAGAGCCTTCATTTTCCGGTTTCCCGTTTATAGCATGGTTCTTGCCCGAAACTTGCACCTCGAAACTTGAAACTTTCTTGGCTCCGTACTGGGCACTGGGGGCTGGGGATTGCCGCCCCCACGGCACTTCGTGTCTATGTTCTGCAAAATATTTTTTCGACCGCTGCCCCCAGCGCAGAGTCATCTCCATCGACTCGCGCACCCGAGCCGGCTCGGCAGGGTATTCCGTACACTCGTCAAAGGCCATAATAATATCCGCCCCTAGCCCGATCTGGGCTTCCATCGCGCTTTCCGGACTGAAGAAATGCGAGGAACCGTCGAGATGCGATCGGAAAGTCACTCCCTCTTCGGTGACCTTCCTCAGCTGGCTGAGGCTGAACACCTGAAATCCGCCCGAATCCGTGAGAACGGCTCGTGGCCAGGACATGAATTGATGCAGACCGCCCAGTCTTCTGACCCGCTCCACGCCGGGCCTTAAGTAAAGGTGGTAGGTATTGCCGAGCAAAATCTGTACACCAAGATCCTCGAGCACATCCTGGGGGACGCCCTTGACCGAGGCCAGTGTACCTACGGGCATGAACACGGGCGTTTCGATTTCCCCATGCGGTGTAAGCAAACGCCCGGCGCGGGCGGCACCCATCGTGGATTCGACCCGAAACTGAATGGACATTGTCTGGAATTGTAGCTCGGGGACGTATCCACGGGTCGGCGGGCGAGTACGCACGCAGGATGCCGGCGCGCTACAAAAACCCTCCCGGTGCGCCTCCCCGGAAACCTTCACTCTCGAATCCTGACGATCTCACCGCTAATCCTGCCGGCTTTCATCATCAACTTCCCTATCGTAATCGGCAGGCGGAAGCGCTTCGGACCTGCGCTCCCTGGATTGAAGTAGAGCACGCCGTGCCGGGTTTCCTGCTTAGGCATATGCGTATGCCCAGATATGACCACGGAAAACCCTGCTGCCTCCGGTTGGAGCTCGAGAGTCTTCAAATCGTGCAGGATGTAAATCGACGCGCCTTCAACTTCGAGCACCTCGGTCTCGGGAAACCGGCGCGCCCAGTGTTCGCGGTCCACGTTGCCGCGCACCGCTGTGACCGGCGCGATCTCGGTCAGCGTTTTCAGGATGCCGGGGTCGCCGATGTCCCCGGCATGAATGAGGTGATCCGACCCCTGCAGCGCCTCTAACGCTTCCTGTCGCAGTAATCCATGCGTATCAGAAATGACGCCGATGGTGACTGCTCTTGACATGAGATGCCGGGCCCGACCACCGTCAGCTCGCGCGGTCGGTCATCATGCGATTCACCTCAGCATGGGACGGCGCTCCTTCAAGTGCCACGTAGGTTCCGGCGGCCTTCAGTTCTTCGGCTATCCTTCGCATCAAGCCAAGCGTCGCCCGCATGGGCGCTGACCCGAGGCTCACTCGCGCCACCCCTAGCTTCTCCAATTCCAAGATAGAGGGAAAACCAGGGCCGGCCAGAATGTTGACCGGAACCTTCAGTGCCGCGACAGAACGTGCGATGGTGTCGGCATCGCGCAGGCCGGGAATGAAAATGCAGTCTGCCCCGGCATCTTTGTAGGCCACCGCCCGCCGTACCGCCACGTCATAACGCTTTTCCGGATCGCCCACCTGGTTTAGGTACACGTCGGTGCGAGCATTGAGCACGATAGGGATATCCGAATCGGCGGCCTCTTCCCGAATCGCTGCGATTTTTTCCAGCTGCAGCGAGAGGTCGACGAGAGGGTTGTCGGCGTCCTCCCTTCCATCCTCCAAGTTCAGCCCTACGGCACCTGCCTGGATTACGCCTCGGGCGGTGAACGCCGCATCCTCCGGGCGATCTCCGTAGCCGGCCTCCACGTCGGCTGTCACCGGCACTTTCACTGCACCCGCGATTCTCGCCACGACCGACAGCATCTCCTGGCGCGAAATTTTCTGCCCATCCGGATATCCAAGCGTATACGCCACCCCGGCGCTGGTGGTCGCAAGGGCGGGAAATCCGGCATCCTCAACCATGCGCGCGCTCGAGACGTCCCACACATTGGGCAAAACCAGAGTTCTCGGTCCACGGTGCAATCTAAGAAACTGGATGGCCTTACTTCTCTGTTGATCGATGTTGCGACCGAGTTCCGTTGGGGGTCGCTGCATGATGCAAATCCCAGTGGAAGGATCCGCTTGGATTAGATCGTCCCATGCCCAAATAAGTTTCGGCCAAAGGCGGCCACGGATTGATCGGATTCGACCACTCACCCTCCATCAAGTCTGGTCTCGGTACGGGCTACTCGGTACGGGCCGCTTTCTCTTCATCTTCTCCAGAAACTTTCCCGCGCTTACTACGGCGCGGGTCACCCTTCCTCGCCCAATCTCCCGCACCTCATCACGAGCGGTGACCTGCAAAACGTAAAATCGCCCGCGCAATGATTCCAGTACGGCCTCGGCTTTAATCCGCGCTCCCACCCCGCTCGCCGCCCGATGCTCGACGTTAATGGCCGTGCCGACCGTAATCTCATCGCCTTCGCAATACGGCTGGAGCGCGTTGAAAGCAGCCGTTTCCATCAAGCGGATCATGTCCGGCGTCGAGTAGACGGGCGGCAGCTTGGGGTGGTACGCGGTGAGCGTGTGTTTGAACTCGACGGTCTGCTCCATCTCGCCACGGGCACCGACAGGAACTGATTTTGCCATTTTCGTTCTCCTGAAGCTGTTGCGGAAAATGCCGGAAAAGCGGAAGGGGGAATCTGCCCCCGCGGCACGGAGACACGGGGTTGGGAACAGAAACACGAGGATCCCTCGCTGCGCTCAGAATGACCTGATTGTTGTCGGGTACAATCCATCCTTCTTATGAATTGCCCGTCTCGCTCGCCGACAACTACACTATATCTATATCGCGGTACACGACAGGAGACTTCATGCCCTTGAAAGTTGGCGACATGGCGCCTGATTTCGAACTTCCCGCCGTGGAAGGGGAACGCCCGTTGGTAGTTCGTATGCGCGAGTACCGCGGCAAGCAGAACGTCGTACTTGCCTTCCATCCTCTCGACTGGACGCCCACCTGAGCGGCGCAGGTGCCAGCGCTCAGCTCCGCCCGGGAGAAGTTCGCTGCGCTCAATGCCCAGGTTCTGGACATCAGTGCTGATTCGACCGTCAGCCACGTGGCCTGGCAGAAGAAAGAACTCGGCACCGTCAACATCCCAATGTGTTCCGATTTCTTTCCCCACGCCGACGTGACCAAGCAATTTGAGATTCTGCGGGAAGGCCCGCCCGTGCCGGGAATTTGCGAGCGTGCCGTGTTCATTGTCGACAGGAACGGCAGAATTACGTTCGCAAGAGTCTATCCCCTCGACCAGGTGCCGAACGTCGATGAACTGTTGAACGAGGTCAAGAAAGCAGAGGCGTAAAGATTGGACATTGCCCTGCCGCCACAGCGGGACCGTGGAACGGGAGGGTAAAAGAAGAGCCGGCAGGACCTAGCATAGCGCGACCGAGCTAAGCCGTACGCCTGTGCCGCCGTCCTTTAGGCGACTCGATTTGGGTAACCCCACCTTCTTTTGAATCTTTTGAATGATTCCCTTTGCCGACCTGCTTGGAATGATCTTTTTTGGTGACCCTTGCGGGTTCCACGCGTTTGGTGACCTCTGCGGGTTCCACGCGTTTGATGACCTCTGCGGGTTCCACGCGTTTGATGACCTCCGCGGGTTCCACGCGCTCCACAATGACCTCCTCTTCAGTCGGAACTTTTGAATCGAAGAGTTGTCCCATGTACTTGTCCTTGCACCTGGTTGAGCAAAAATGGACAGCCAGGGGCAGGACGGCACGGTCTCGCTCCCAGTCGGCCAGAATCGTCGCTTCCCGCCGAACAGCTGTGTAGCCGACGGTCTCTGCCGCGATGCCAAGAATCCAGGCCTCCTGCGGTCCTTTCAGACGCGAACACCAGTCACACGAAAACCGGATCATGGTTACCTCCCCGACTAGTATCGCCAACCAAACAATTGGTTTCCATCGGGTGAAGGCTGTACCAATGTTCGGCTGGGTTACATTACATCGCAAGGATTCGTTAGATCGGAAAGAGCGGAACGTTCGCGCGAGGCGTCTTGCTAAGCGAGGGCGATTCTGAACGGCCTTATTAAATGAAGCTTTTCAGCGCGGCAAGCAGCGCCGCGATGTCTTCCGCCGAATTGTAGAAATGGCAAGAGACTCGGACACCGCCGACATTGGATGTGTAGCGCACCGATACCAGAATCTTGTTCTTCTCGAGCCGCCGCACGAGCCGAACGTTCTCTTCGGCGGAACCGGCTGAGAAAGTAATGATGCCGGAGCGATTCTCGGGCGCCCGAGGAGTGACGACCTTTACGGGAAGGGAATCGAGACCAGTGAGCAGTTGGTCGGTAAGGGCGACGATGTGCTCCGCGATCTCATGCTGGCCCAGCTTGTCGATCAAGTTCAAGGAGGCTGCCAATCCCACAGCCCCCGGATAGTTCGCAGTCCCACCGGTCTCAAAACGGCGAGCGGTATTCACCAATTGATAGTCACCTAGGGGCGTGATGTTTGGCGTTTGAAAGTATTCCCCCCAACCGCCGGGCGGATCCTGAATGCTCAAATATCCGGCGAGCGGAGGCTGTAGCTGGGAGAAGGCGGCGCGCCTGACATAGAGAAATCCGCAGCCAAATGGCGCATTCAGCCATTTGTGACCGCCACAGGCAAGGATGTCGACGGGAATCCGTCGGACGTCCAGCGGCACTGCCCCCAACTGTTGAATGGCGTCCACCACCAGCCGGATTCCGTGCTCCCGGCACAACTTGCTCAGTGCCTCCAGATCAGCCCGGTAGCCGTTGTTCCACTGCACGGTGCTGATGGCAATCACACGTGTGCGCGGTGTGATTCGTGCAGCAAAATCCTCGACTCGAGCCTCGCCGTTCTGATTGGGAACCACCTCGATCTCGATTCCGTCCTTTTTCCTCTGCACCCACGGCAGCGCGACTTCCAAGAACTCAAGATCCGAAATTAAGACGCGATCGCCACGTTCCAAAGGAATCGAAGCCGCCGCCAAGGTGAGGCCGTGTGTGGTGCTCTCTACCAACGCAATCTCGTCCGGATGGGCGTTGATCAGGCGGGCAGCCGCGGGGCGCGCTGCGGCGCGCATTTCATCCATGAAGATGTGGTGATGGGTGGAGGAGTCCAGCGGACAAACCATCGCCAGATCAAGAAACTTCTCGATCGCCTCGACAGCAGGACGTGGCGCAAGCGACACGCAAGCGGCATCCAGAAAGACCTTGTCGAAGAGCCCGGGAAAGTGCTGGCGAGCAGAGAGCATGGCTGCTGATTTAACCACACTGCTCAGCTCTGTGGCTTGCGCCAGAGTTACAAAGCGGCAGCCTGTTCTCGCCGCCGGGCCTGGATTTCGATGTACACGTTCACCAACGATACAGCGGCCGGGGTGACCCCCGGAATTCGCGAGGCGTGTCCCAAGGTGCGAGGCCGCACTTTGACGAGCTTCTCCTGCATCTCGCGCGAGAGGCCGCTTACGGAGCGATAGTCGAACCACTCTGGAATGGTGCGTTGCTCGGCTTTCTTCAGGCGCTCGATGGCGCGCTGCTGCTGTTGCAGATAACCGGCATACTTCACCTCCGTCTCTACCGACTTGAGTTCATTGCGAACTTCCCAAGGCAAATCCGCCGAGATGGCCGTGCAGCCGTTTCGCTCAAAGAATGCAGGATTCAATTCCCGAAGCACCGGCACAAGATGCTCGATGATCACCTCCGGCCGCCTCAGCAGCTGGGCGCAGCTTTGGCCAAGTGTTCCAGACAAATCCACCTGCGATGATTGAATAGGCGGAGCCAGTCCATCGTCAAAGTCCGTGTCGGGGCGAGTCTCCTCGGCGAGGCTCGCGGGGGGACGCCCGCCCTCGGCCGTCGTCCGGGCGAGCGCAGCTCGGCTTGCTTCTATTACTCCCTCGATCTTTTCCCGTATCTCCCCGCTAACTCTAGTCTTCTCCAGCAACTGCTTCATGGACTCAAGCCGTTCCTGCGTGGCCAGGAAATCTGCCCAGGCGACATCGGAGATAAGCCCTACGCGCCGTCCATGCGGGGTCAGACGCCGATCGGCATTATCAATCCTCAGGTGCAGCCTAAATTCGGCCCGCGAGGTGAACATGCGGTAAGGCTCATTCGTTCCCTTGGAGATCAAATCGTCAATGAGGATGGCGGTGTAGGCTTCGGTGCGATTCAGCACCAGCGGCGCCTCACCCTTCACCGTCAGCGCCGCGTTAATCCCCGCCATGATGCCCTGACAAGCCGCCTCCTCATAGCCGCTGGTGCCGTTGATCTGGCCAGCCAGAAAAAGTAGGGCAATCTTCTTGGTCTCGAGAGTGCGCTCCAGTTCGGTGGGATCGATGGCGTCGTATTCGATGGCATAGCCAGGGCGCATCATCTCCGCCGTCTCGAGACCCGGGATGGACTTAATGATGGCCAACTGAACGTCGATGGGCAGAGAAGTGCTCATGCCGTTCACGTAAATCTCGTGCGTGTTCAGCCCCTCGGGTTCCAGAAAAAGCTGGTGCGTGGACTTGTCCGGAAACTTAACGATCTTGTCTTCAATCGAGGGACAATAACGCGGTCCGATGGACTTGATCTGCCCGCTGTACATCGGCGAGCGATGCACATTCTCGCGGATGATGCGGTGGGTTTGCTCGGTAGTCCCCGCGATATAGCACGGCACTTGCGAGTCATGATGCGCCACCCGCTTGGTACGAAAGCTGAACGGCGTGGGATCGGGGTCGCCGGGCTGCAACTGAAAACGAGACCAATCGATAGTGCGGCCATCGAGACGGGGCGGCGTGCCCGTCTTGAGGCGGCAGCCACGCAGGCCTAGACCCTTCAACGCTTCCCCGAGCAGGACCGCTGGCGGCTCTCCGCTGCGGCCTGCGGGGTATTGCTGTTCCCCGCAGTGGATTACGCCGTTCAGAAACGTACCGGTCGTGATGACTACGGCGCCTGCCCGCACGGTACGTCCGTCGCGCAGCTTGATACCGACTACAAGCCGTCGCGGCCTCTGCTCCACCGAGCTTGGCTCGGCTGGACAGCCGAAGGCGGCTGTCCCTGCGTGGTCCGTGGAGTCTTCCACGATCAAGTCGGCGACTTCCGCCTGCTTGACTTTCAGGTTCGATTGAGACTCCAGCACCTCGCGCATCTTGAGCCGGTAGGCTTGCTTATCGCACTGGGCGCGGGGTGACCATACCGCCGGCCCGCGAGAGGTGTTCAGCAACCGGAACTGGATCCCAACCGCATCGGTGACTTCGCCCATAATGCCGCCCAGGGCGTCTACTTCGCGGACGAGGTGTCCCTTGGCAATGCCGCCAACCGCCGGGTTGCAGGACATCTGCGCAATCAGATCGATGTTGAGGGTGTAGAGCGCGGTCTTCAGGCCCATGCGGGCGGCCGCCATAGCGGCCTCGCACCCGGCATGCCCGGCACCGACCACAACGACATCGAACTGTTCGTTAAACGGCACGGATCAGCAGAACCCCACAGAGTTTTATTTTACGGCACTTAGCACGTGGCAGTTAGCGTTTGGCCCCTGACCCGCGTAGCGCTTCCCACAAAGCCAAGGGGCTAATTGCTAACAGCTCGGCACACCAAAATTAAAGGGCGACCTCGCGGCCGCCCTTCGTCGCAATGTGATTGGAGTGGTTTACAGAGCCTTAACGTTCTCCGCTTGCCAGCCCTTGGGGCCCTTCACGACGTCGAACTGCACCTGTTGACCTTCCTGCAGGCTGCGGAATCCGCTCGACTGAATGGCGGAGAAATGCACGAAGACATCCTCGCCATTCTGACGGCTGATAAAACCATAGCCCTTGGCATCGTTAAACCACTTCACTGTTCCTGTTTCCATTGTGTTGCTATTTCCTTTTATCTGATTTTGCGCTGATTCGAGAGCAGAGTGCTGCAGGCAGGTCACGCTGAGGGCAGAGTTACTGCTTACAACCGCTAAGATCAAACGCATGCCTATTCTACATAGATTGCGTTCAAATATCCATCTATGTTCCTGGGCAGAGTACCTCCTTAAGCAGTCAGGCGCCGGTTGTCGGGAGTCGGCAGGTCCCAGTTAAGACAAGTGAATCCAATAGATTACAAAAGAATTGCTGACTCCTGAGCCCTACGGAGTGATGAGCCGGCTACCTGCCTCTTGCGGCGCCCGAATGGCTGGTTCGGGAAACTGGCCGAAGAGGAAATCAAGGAAGGCCCGGGATTTCGGCCGGCCGGAGGTGCGCCCGTGCGCCAACCTGATCAGAAACACCAGGGCCTTGAGCACGTCTGAATCGCGCAGGGTGGAATACCCCAGATACCGCTGCTCCGCCTCGCGGAACTGCTCGAGCCGGTTCTTAACCTCCTCCGCTACGGTCTGCTGGCCAATTCCGGCAATGGGAGTTTGGTAGTGCAACCCGGAACTGATCAGGGTCTCATAGGTTTTCGCCATTGCGGTCAATGCGGCGATCAGGTCGCGGTCGTTCAGGCTGCGGTCCGCGCGCGCACTCTTGGCTAGCGCATAACTCAGTCCCATGAGCAGGTGTTCGCGGTCATAGATGAATTGCTCTCCAAACTCGACCTGAAGGAAGAGCTCCGCGTTTTTCAGTTCGTCGCTGGAGCGAGGCCGTTCATGCGCACGCGCCTGCTGCAAGTAGACGCACCCGCTCGGACAATCCAACGTCACCTCGCGCTGTGCTCCACAACACTGCGGACAAATTCGCCTGTGCACCGCGGGGCAAAAGCGCTTTTCTTTCCGCGTCTCGCAGATGGCGCAACTCACTGTCTATGGCTCCTGATTCATTATGACATGCCGGGACAGGCACACTCGCCCCTCGGGGGGAACATTCAAAGGCACTCGAAAGCCTGCTTCCAAGGGCCTTTTGTCAGCGCTACTCCCGAACAACCTGTTGTTATGCCCCCTTTCATGGTGCTACTCAAAAAAAACCGCAAAAAATGCGGGCTAAACGCTACTTTTCCACAGCGTCGCTGGTATAAGATGCCTTCGACCTCAGCACTACAAATTTTAGGAGGACTTCATGGCAGCTGGAATGACCAAGACTCAACTCGTCCGTCACCTGGCCGAGAAAACCGAGCTCAACAACAAGACTGCGGCGGCATTTCTCGAGCAGCTGGCCGACACAGCCATCAAAGAAACCAAGAAGAGCGGCATATTCGTTCTCCCCGGCCTCGGCCGCCTAGTGAAGGCGCACCGCAAGGCCCGCGTAGGACGCAACCCGCAGACCGGCGAACCCATTCAGATCAAGGCCAAGACGGTGGTGAAGTTCCGCGTCGCCAAGGCCGCCAAGGACGCGATCGCCCCCAAGAAGTAGTTTCGAGGAACAGAGTGGCTCGGACGGTTCTGCCCGCGCAAAAGGCCGGCGCCATGCCGGCCTTCTTTTTTGCAGTCGTGTAAAGGCATGCAAAGGCAGGTGTTGACCCGCTGCTTTCGCACTTGGTGGAGCAACGGACGTCCCGTCCGCTCTACTTACGGGCGAGGAAGCCCGTGCCTCCATGATCTATTTTCCGTACTGATTCTTCACCACCTCGCCGCCCTTCATCACAAACTTCACGTGCTCCAGCGTGGCCACATCTTTTAGAGGATCGCCGTCCACCGCAATGATGTCGGCGAATTTTCCTGGTTCCAGCGTCCCAATTCTGTCGGCCCAGCCCAGGAGATCCGCATCGTTCACGGTCGCCGACTGAATCGCCTGCAAGGGCGTCATGCCCAGCCGGACGTAGACCGCCAGTTCATGGGCATTCAGCCCGTGCGGATAGACTGCGGCATCGGTCCCTAGCCCGATTCTCACGCCCGCGGCGATCGCCTGTTTCGCATTGCTCTGTGCCGCATCGGAAACCATCTGCATCTTGCGCCGTGAGAACTCCGGCACATCACTGTGGGCGGCGTTTTCTCTGTGCCAATCGATGAGATAGAGGGTAGGCACGAGGTAAGTGCCATTTTTCTTCAGCGCGGCTATGGCGGCGCCATCCATGAGGTGACCGTGCTCGATCGAGTCAACCCCCGCATCCGATGCCCATCGCACGCCCTCGGCCCCGTGCGCGTGGGCGGCAACTTTTCTTCCCAGCCGGTGGGCTTCGGCCACGATCGCCTTCATCTCCTCGAACGTGAACTGCGAGGCATTGGGATCGTCGCCCTTGGACATCACGCCGCCCGTGGCGCAGATCTTGATGACGTCTGCGCCATACTTGATCACCTCGCGAACCTTGTGCTGGACATTCTCAATTCCGTCGGCGACACCGTCGCCCTGGGCATGATACTCGTAAGGCAGCAGGTTGTTGTCGCAGTGGCCCCCGGTTATTCCGAGAGGCGGGCCGCTGGCCACGATCCGCGGACCCGGCACATCGCCGGCATTGATGGCGTCGCGCAGGGCGATGTCGCTATAGCCGCTGGCGCCCACATTGCGCACCGTAGTAAAGCCGGCTTCGAGCGTGATGCGGGCGTTCTTGGCCCCGGTTAACGCCTCCCGAGGAGTTGAGATTCCCAACCGCGAATAGCCCGCTCCGCCGGGGTCGAAGGTCAAGTGCGTGTGCGCATCAATCAGGCCCGGCAAGACTGTGGCATTCGAGAGGTCGACGGTGACGGCCTCCGGGGCTGCCTTCGCCTGCGAGGCTGGATCTACGCTGACAATCTTGTCGCCTTCGATCACGATCGTCTGATCCGCCAGCATCTTGCCCCCCTTCACATCGAGGAGATGGCCGGCGCGAACCATTACGCGCTTAGTCGGCGCTGGCGTCTGCGCAACGGCAGCCACGCTGGCAATCGCAACTGAGCACACGACTACACTTCTGAATGCCTTGCTCATGTTCACCTCTTTTGGATTTGAAGGATAGTTAACTGAGAGTGATCTGGTTATGCCGTCATCTGTCCAGGGCCCGCGGTAGAGAGGGGGGCTTGCCGCGTTTCCCGATTGCGTCAGATACCCCCCACCCGAGGCGGGGAAGCACTGGAGAAGGGGACCGCCGAAAACCCCTTAGCCCCCGGGCCCGTCATTTGCCACGTATTGCTCCAGCGAATCCAGTTCCTGGCTGAGATCGTCGATGCGCCACTCCAACAGATTTCGTATGGATAGGATGCCCAGCAATTTCCCATTGTCATCGGCGACCGGCAAGTGACGGTAATGACGCTCGACCATGGTGGCCATAGCTTCGCCTGGTCTGGTAGAGAGCGTAGCCAGCACCACCGGGGTGGTCATCAACTCGCGGACCGGGGTATGGGCCGGATCTCGCCCGCTGAGGGACATTTTCATCAGCACGTCGCGCTCGGTGAAAATTCCCGCCACGCGGCCGTCTAGGTCGATAACACCCACCGCGCCGACGTGCCGGTTTAGCATCATGCCGATGGCGTCAGCAACGCTTGCCTCCAGCCGGACGGCTGCCGGCTCGGGATCACATAATTCCAGAAGAGTCATAACTACCTCATTGGGTTGGATGCGGCATTATGACTGGTATGCCGTTCCTGTCAAGGGGTGATCCCTAGGGTCTAGCCTCCCTAGCCTAGCGGGACCATATACTTGCTTTTGCGTTCCCGGCCCTTCCGTGCAGGGTTTTCCTGTTCCGCCGCCGCACGGTCTCGGCGAGCTCGATGCGGTATCGACAGTGGGGCCCGATCTCCGACCCGGGCAGGCGCGCTTAGCCCGTCAAATTCGGGCTAGTAGCCGTTGGCGTTGAGCCCGTGTAGCCTGGCGGCAGGGACCTGTGCGAAGATCCGTCTATTCACAAGTTATCTCGGATATTCATTTTCCGCCGAGTTGGTTCTGGAACACCTTCCCATCCTTCATGACGAATTTCACCTTTCCGAGTTCTTTGATATCCCGCAAAGGATCGCCCGCAACGGCAATCAAGTCAGCCAATGCTCCGGGAGCGATTACGCCGATCTGCCCGGCCCGGTCCAGCATCTCTGCCGGCCGGGAGGTGGCGCTTTGGATGGCATCCATAGGCGACATCCCCAGGTCCACCATGCGTGGAAACTCCTGCGCGATCGGCTCGGTCCAGGGAATTCCGCCCATGTCGGTTCCGAACACGATCTTCGCCCCTGCCTTCAGAGCTTTCTTGAAAGTCTGCTCATGCACGGACGCGCGCTTCCGATCCCGCTGGCCGGCGGCTGTGTCCGGCGGCGCCCAGTCGGTGTAGTAAACGCTGAGGGTAGGACAGTACCAGGTACCTTGCTTGACCATCTGCGCGATCTGCGCGTCGGTCATTTCCAGTCCGTGCTCGATTGAATCGCAACCGCCGTCCAGCGCCCGCTGCAGTCCGATCCCGTTATAGGCATGGCACGCGACTTTTTTTTCCCATCCATGAGTCTCGTCCACGATTGCCTTCAGTTCCTCCAGAGTCAGCGTGGGCTGCGAAACCAGCTCGCCGTTCTTACCCACCCACGAGCGATGCGTCATGTAGACCTTGATCCAGTCCGCGCCGTGATCAAGTTGCTCCCGCGCTGCCTTGCGCGCCTCAACCGGGCCGTCGATGGTCTCGACGCCTTTCGGCATCGTCAGCTCCGGCGCATAACCTTCTAAGGGGTATCCACCTGTCGTGGAAATGGCGAGCGTAGAGACGAACAGCCGCGGTCCGGGAATGTATCCGCCTTCAATCGCTTCCTTGATTCCGACGTCCCCGTAGCCTGCGCCCTCCGTTTCCACGTCGCGCAGAGTGGTGAAGCCCTGTTCCAGCGCACGTCGCGCCGACACCGTCGCCCGCGCCGCACGCAAGGCGAGCGGATACTTCAGGATGTTGGCGTCATAGCCGCCCTGCTTCGGATCTTCCCCTTGTAAGAAGATGTGGGTATGGGAGTCGATCAGCCCTGGCAACACCGTCGCACGGGACAAATCGATCACGGCGGCGCCTGCCGGAGTCTTTGTGCTGCCGGCGTCGGACACGCTGTCGAGTCGGTCCCCACGAATGACGATGACCTGGTCGTGCCGAACCGTATCCGACTTGCCGTCAATCAGCGTCCCCGCCCGAATCACCACGAATTGCCGAAGCGGCGGAACGCCGCCCTCCTCCTGCGCAGCCCCGGCACAAGTAAGAAGCGAAAAAACCACAGCCCAGCGAAGAATTCTCATGCGTCCTCTCCTCCTCGAAGCGCACGATTGTACGCCAGTAGCGGTCCAGAAAAGAGCGGGACTCGGGTTTCAGCCCGCCACGATGGCATCCACTTCAATTTCCACCAACATCTCCGGCGAGACCAGCGCGCTGATCGCAACCATGGTGGCCGCCGGGCGTATATCCCGGAAGAATTCGCCATGCGCTTTTCCGACTCTTTCCCAGTCGGCAATGTTGATGACGAACATGCGCGTGCGCACGACATGCTTCAGCGCGGCGTCCACCTTCTGCAACGCAGTCTCAATGTTCTTGAAAACCTGGACCGCCTGCGCATAGGGATCGCCCACGCCCACGATCTTTCCATCGGGCCCCGTGGCGGTGGTGCCGGCCACGTGAACGTAAGGTCCCACCCTAACCGCCCGTGAGTATCCGACTTTGGGTTCCCAGGGCGTGCCGCTGGAAAAGTTCTGCCGTTGCATCTGCATGAATGACTCCTCCGAGGTACCAGTTGGAATCTGGGAGCGTACGGTCGCTCGTCGAGGCCACTACAGGCCTCTCGGTAACCATTTCGATTAGCAGTCGCCAGAGTTGGCTGCCAAAAACCGCTTTTGCAACGCTCTGACGGCGCGTCTCTTCTAACTGATTACGGGTTTTTGCGGGCGGCTTACGAAAGTCACTTGCCTTTGTGACTAAGCTGCGATAAAGAACTCGCACGCAGAGTAGTTGGAAACCTTGACGGAGGCGGGTTTCCGAAAGGGGGTCCATGATTCCGGAATCGCACCCATTGCAGCAGTTGTTCGTCGAACTGGTGGGGCGGCACTACGCCCAGGAGATCGGCCTGCGCGACCCGCAGTTGACTGCCTACGTGGCCCACCTGCTGTCGGAATTTTGCGACGCCGACCAGCTGTTCCAGATCCGTAATGCCGCCGGCCGTCCCCTCAGTGACATTGGCGAAATGCTGCTGGAATCCGATCCGATTTTTGGTCCCGCTCCCTCATTCGACCGCGAACGCCAGGTGCGTAAACATATCGGCGACTACGCACTGTTCTTTACCGGCATGTTCCCTGAAAGCATCAGCCGTTTCCGCCTGCGCCGAAATCGCCTGGAGAACTTCGTCGATTGGATGAAAGCCGGCAAAGAAAGCTATTACATCGTCTCCAAGTTTGAGTTTTTCGAATATTCGAAAGTAGCTCCGCTGTTTGCCAAACTCTCCGAAAATTTCGAGCAGTGCGTCTATGGTCTGAACCAGGTTAAGAACGAATTGCAGGAGATGCAGCACCCCATCATCCGCCGCACCGACGAACTACTGATGTGATTAGGTCGGATTACCGAACTCTCCGGTTGCACAGGCTAAATCCTTCCCTCCCAGGCGCTCGCACAGCATGACGACCTTTAGTAGGAAGTGCTTCCCAGCTGTCATCTGACAAGCCTATAAAAGCTCAAAGCCGCATCGCCCTGTTCCAGCTTCCTGTAGCGTTGAAGCCGCCCGAATTGCGGGCCCGGATCGAATTTTCTCTCGTGCTCGGCCATCACCACGCTGCTACTGTTCAATAGCGGCGCTCCGGACAGCATCTGCAATGTTCTCGTGTAAACATCCTTCATTCGATAGGGGGGATCCAGGAACACAAAGTCGGCCACCGCACCCGCATGCTCCAACTTAGCTATCGCCGCGGCTACCTCCAGCGCCATCACCTGAAATCCATCTCTGATTCCGAGTGAATGCAGGTTTGTTTCGATCAATCCTGCGGCCTTCCGGGAGGATTCGACGAAGATCACCCCTCCTGCGCCCCGGCTCAACGCCTCAATTCCGACGGCGCCCGTGCCGGCGAAAAGATCAAGCCACACCCTGCCCCCCAGTGCTCCGCGATTCCCGGCACACAACACGTTGAAAAGCGTCTCGCGCAGCCGGTCTGACGTCGGGCGGACATCGGTGCCGCGCAGGGACTTAAGCGGCCGGCTCCGATATTTCCCCGCAATCACCCTCATTATAATGCCTAACTGTGGTCTGCAGATCGTCGGCCACTCCTGGTACTTCCGGGTTCCTAAACCGCAACGGCAATGTCGCGTCTGGCGTCTAAATATATAGAATGTCGGTAGCCAACGCGGCACGAATCTCATGAGAAATTGGTCCATTTCGGTGGGGAAGATTTTCGGAATCGAACTCCGTATCCACCTGACTTTTTTTATTCTGCCGCTGTTCATCTGGTGGACCGAGTATGCCTCCCATGGCAAGGCCGACAGCGGCCGCGATTTCGCGTTGCTGGGCATCATCTTTGCCTGCGTAATTCTGCACGAGCTGGGTCACGCCGTGGTTGCCATGCGGGCGGGCGTGCCTACAAAGTCGATCATCCTGTTGCCGATTGGTGGGGTCACGATGCTGGACGACTCGCGCCTCTTGGCGGAGAGTTCCACCGGGAATGTGAATTGGCAGCGTGACATCCGAGTCGCGCTCGCCGGGCCTGCGGTGAACATTCTCCTGGCGCTCATTTCGGCCGCCGTCATTGCCGACGTGCTGCCCGGAGCGCAACTTTGGACATGGCCTTTTCTCCACTCCAGCAACTTGCTGCGCAGCTTTGTCTGGACCAACATTTATCTGGCGGCTCTGAATTTGCTTCCCGCCTACCCGCTGGACGGCGGCCGCGTCCTGCGCGCGTTATTCTTAAGAAAAAGCGACCCGGTTCACGCCACTCGCCGTGCCGTGATTATTGGCCAGGCGCTTGCCATGCTCTTAATGCTGCTGGGCATGTTGGTGAACGTGTGGCTCGCCCTGGTGGGCTTCTTCCTGTTCGTCGGCGCACAACTGGAAGAGCGCTCCGTAGTCTTTCACTCCGTGCTGGAGACGGTGCGCATGGAAGAAATCATGCTTACCGATTTTGCAACCCTTTCCCCAGCCGACACGCTGGAAGATGCTCTCGACAAGGCCGTGCATTCCTTGCAGGATGATTTCCCGGTAATCCGCGGCAGCGACATGGTGGGCGTGGTCTCGAAGCAGAATATTCTGGAAGCGCTGCGCGCCCAGGGTAACGGCTACGTGCAGTCGGTCATGCACCGCATCTTCGATGTGGCCAGCCGCACGGAGTCCCTGGCCTCCGCCTTCCGGAAGCTTACATCCCGCAATCTCACCATCATTCCTGTGGTGGAAGACCAGCACCTGGTAGGGATCGTCACGCTGCAGAACCTGACGCACTCGATGGCCCTGCTGGCCGAAAGCCGCAAACTGCGCCGCGAAGCGTTAAATCAGTAGAAAAGGATTTCACCGCCGAGAACGCCGGGAGCACAGAGCCAAGCCCAACTTCTAGAAAAGCCGAATGGCCTTGGCCTGTTTGACCGCCGGCACCTTTCGCAGTGCAGTCAAAACCTCATCCGGGACCTGCCCATCCACGTGCACGACCGCAACCGCCTCGCGGGGTTCACCTTCTTTACCCCCGCTCGGCATCGATGTCCCGTTTCCCGCCTGCCGGCCCAGGGAAAAGTTGGCGATGTTGATCTTGTGCTCGCCCAGAATCGTGCCTACACGGCCAATAACACCCGGTACGTCTCGGTTCCGCATGTAGATCAGATTGCGTTCCAGCGGAGCTTCTACGTCAATGTCATCAATGGCGAGGATTCTGGGAGCATGTCCATGCAGAACTGCCCCCTTAGCTAGGTGCTCCTGGCTGCTGGTTTTCAGAAAAATCGATACCACGCTGCCCGCGCCGCCCATGCTGCTCTTTGCCTTGCGCGCCTCATGTACGCGCAGCCCCCGCGAGTCGGCGATGGCGGCGGCGTTCACCAGGTTTGCCTTCTCCTCCAGCGCCTGATTGAGAATTCCTTTGATGGCGGCGTTCCGCACCAGTTCGGTTTTCCACTCAGCAATATGACCGCTGTATCGAATGGTGATTTCCTCTACGCTGCCATCGGAAGCCTGCGCGAGGAAAGAACCTAAGCGTTCGGCGAGCACGATGTACGGTTCCATCTTGGCGTACTCATCGTGTGAAACCGACGGGACGTTGACTGCATTCTGGAACACTCCATGCTTCAGGTACTCCTTCACTTGCAACGCGATCTGGTATCCGACGGCCTCCTGTGCCTCGTGGGTAGAACCGCCGATGTGGGGCGTCAGAATCACGTTGTCCAGCGCAAGCAGCGGTGAATTCCTCGGAGGCTCCTCGGTGAAGACATCTATCGCCGCCCCAGCTACAGGCCCGTGTTTGAGCGCGCCCGCAAGGTCCGCTTCGTTGACCAGTTCCCCGCGTGCACAGTTGACCAGCCGCGCTCCTTTCTTCATCTTCTTCAGCGACCCGGCATTGATCATGCCCATGGTCTGTGGAGTAAGCCCGACGTGTAGCGTGAGGTAATCGGCGGCCGCATAGACCTCGTCGAGGGTCGTCATGTGTATACCGCATTCCTTGGCGACACCGGTCGACACAAAGGGATCGTGTGCGATGACCTCCATCCCGAAGCTACGCGCCCGCTTTGCCACCTCCATGCCAATCCGGCCCAGGCCCACGATGCCCAGCGTCTTGGCGCGTAACTCAGTACCCTGCAGCGATTTCTTCTCCCACTTCCCGGAGTGCGTTAACTCATTGGCCCGGCAGACGTGGCGGGCCATGGCCAGCATCAGCGCCAGCGTGTGCTCGGCCACGGCCACCGCGTTCGCCCCGGGCGTGTTCATGACCGCGATGCCCTTGCGGGTGGCAGCATCGAGATCAATGTTGTCTACGCCAACGCCGGCACGCCCAATCACCCGTAACTTATTGGCGTGCTCGAGCAGCCGCGCGTCAACCTGCACCGCCGAGCGCACAATCAACGCGTCCGCTGATTCAAGTTGCGACGTTAGCTTTCCGTCCAGCTGATCCGCCGTGACCACCGTCCAGCGGGGTTGCTTGAGTAATGCCACCGCCGAGGAGGAAATCTTTTCTGCGACGACAATTTTCATGGCTTCTTGGTATCTGCGCGCCCTGCTCCGATTGTAAACGCGGGACAGGAGTTTGCGGTGTGATAGCAATCGCGCTACGAGGACGGCGTCCTCGCCCCGTCCAGTCGGCCGGAAATGGCCGAAGTTTTACAAGAGAATGACATCCTGGTGACACTCGCGTTCGAGGTGCGGGTTAGCCTGGCTTCTGATCCGGAAGATCCTGGTCCGGAAGATCTTGGCAGGTGGAAAATGCGACTTACCGCTCTTTGGTTTGTGCCACTCCTAATGGTTGGGTGTGGTTACGGGTCCAAGAATTACAACCCCGGCATGACGGGCGGAGCAACTGCGCCCACGATCGCGACACTGTCGCCCAGCAGCGCCATGCACGGGGGCTCCGGTTTTACTTTGACAATCAACGGCGGCAACTTCGGCACCGATGCAGCGGTCTACTGGAATGGAGCGGCCCAGGGAACTATGTACGTGACGGGAAACCAAGTCACGGCAGCCATAACGGCCACCGACATTATGAACGCCGGGACGGTTCCGGTTTACGTTCGCAGCGGCGGACAAAATTCCACTCCGGTTAATTTTGACGTGCAGTAAAGCCAGCGGGCTCGGCCTCCATCACACCCTTCTCTCTCCGTGATCGCAGGCCGAGCCCGCCCGGGTGCATCTTCTATACCACCGCCGGGACCGTCTCACGGTTCGCCTGGCACGCGTAGACTTCCTGAGCGGCCCGTAAGCCGGTTCCGTATTGGATTGGGCGCCCGCCAATTTTTGCCAGCACGTGTTCCAGGGCCGCCACAATACCGATGGTGTCGACATAATCGTAGTAGCCCAAGTGTGCGATGCGAAACAGCTTGCCCTTCATCTCGCCCTGACCGTTGGCCACCACTGCGGCAAAAGATTCGCGGAATTCTTTGACGATCGCGCCCGAATCAATTCCTGGGGGAGCCGAAATCGCGGTAAGTGCCGCGGCAGGGCACGACGGCGAAAACAGCTTGAGCCCCAGCGCCTGAACTGCCGCGCGTGTCATTTCAGCACAGAGTTCCGCGCCCGCAATGAGCACCCCTCGTCCAGTCACAAGGTCCCCCTCCCCCAGCTGCCGTATGTAATCCAGAGACGCAGACAGCGCCCCAATCAGCGAGGTGGCCGGAGTAAATGCGGACTCGCCCCTGGCTGCGGCTTTCCGTTCCTTGCGAAGATCGAAGTAATAACGCGGCGACTGGGTGGATTCCATCCTTTGCCATGCACGCTCGCTCACCGCAAGGTAGGCCAGCCCCGGCGGGATCATCAAAGCTTTCTGCGAGCCGCCGATGATCAAATCGATTCCCCAACCATCAATATCGAAATGCGTGGTTCCCAGGCCGGTAATGGCATCAACCACCAGCAACGTGTTGTCGCCGTTTGCACGCACCAGCTTCACGATGCCTTGTACGTCGTGGCGAGCACCGGTTGAGCTCTCAGTGGCCTGCAAGTAAACGCAGCGCACATCCGAGGTCAGTCGCTTGCGAATTTCATCCAGCCGGAAGGTCTCGCCGTAAGGCACGGTTACCAACTCGATCGCACAGCCGTAAGCCTGGGCCAGATCCCGCCAGCGCTCACCGAACTTGCCGGCAGTCAGCACGAGAACCTTATCGCCAGGGGAAGTGAGATTCGAAACCGAAGCTTCCATGGCACCGGTTCCCGAGGACGCAAGTACGAGCACGTCATTCTTGGTTCCGACGAACTGTTTCAAATCGGCCAGCGCCCGCATGTACAGCGTGCGAAAGTCTGCGGTTCGATGATGCAGGCTGAAGGAAGCCATGGCCGCCTGGGCCGGAGGCAGCAGCGGTGTCGGCCCGGGGGTGAATAAACGATTCTTGCGCAGCATAATCAGTCCTGGTAATTGGAGATCAAAGCTAGTTTAAGCCAGCCAGCGCTATCCTGTACGGCAACTGAAGGAAATGGCCACCGATTAGCACGGATTCGACGGAGCCGATCCGTGGGATCCGGGGCCCGGGTTCTTCCGCTGAGGGTGCCGAGAAAAGCAGATTCCTCGCTTCGCTCGCAACGATAAGCGTCCACCATCAAGGACAACCCTGATAATGTGTCTCTGGACCGCTATAATTCCCGGCATGAGCATCTCGGAACAAATCCAGAAAGACATAACTCAGGCCATGAAGGCCCGCGACGAGCGGCGCCTCTCCGCGCTGCGCATGGTGAAGACTGCCCTCAAGCACCGCGAAGTGGAAAAGATGTCGCCGCTCGATGACAAGGAATCGCAGCAAGTCCTGAGCACGCTGATCAAGCAGCGCAAGGACTCCGTCGAGCAATTCCGTAAGGGCGGCCGGGAGGAGATGGCTGAGAAAGAAGAAGCCGAGATCGCCCTGATCGAGTCTTACCTCCCCCAGGCCGCCGGTCAAGAGGAAATCCTGGCCGGGGTGCGCGCTGTAATCTCGGAGATGGGTTCGCCCGCGATGAAGGACATGGGAACCGTAATGAAGAATGTGATGGCCCGTTTCCAAGGCGCGGGTGTCCGGGTGGACGGTAAAACTGTTAGCGAAGTCGTGAAAGGCGAATTGAGTAAGCCAAAATAGCCGAGGGCCGCTGTCCCTACCTGTCTATTTGCTTCTCTGCAACTCGCGGTAGGCCTCGCTCTTGGAGATCCCCAGTTGCTTGGCGACTTTCTTCAGGGCTGCTTTTTGGTCCACCTGCTCATCCGTCATGATCTGCTTCAGCCGCGCGCGGACCCCCGCTTTGGCCGCAGCCGTCTGGATCGAATCTTCCGACTTGCCGATCAGCAACGTGATTTCACCCTTAATTTCGCCGCGCTGCTTCAGTTTTTCAAGCAGTTCCCCAGCCCGGCCGCGCAGGAATTCTTCGTGGATCTTGGTCACTTCGCGCGCGATCACCACCTGCCGGTTTAGCCCGAGCACCTCGACGACATCCTCCATCGTCTCAATCAGCCGGTGTGGCGCCTCGTAGAAAACTTGGGTGCGAGGGGAGGCCAGAATGTTTTCCAGCAGCTCGCGTCGTTTCCCGTGCCTGGGAGGCAGAAATCCGCTGAAGCGGAAAGAATCGGTGGGCAAGCCACTGGCCACCAGCGCCGCCAAAAAGGCCGACGCACCGGGAATCGGCACAACCGGCACATGATGTCGGATGGCAAGCGTAATCAGGCGGAAGCCGGGATCGGAAATGCCGGGCATGCCGGCATCGGAAACCAGAGCAATGCTCGCCCCTCGTTCCACGTCGACGATCAACTCGGCGGCCCGGGTCATCTCGTTGTGCTGGTGGTAGCTGACCGTGCGTTTTTCGACGCCGTAATGACTGAGCAGCTTCTGCGTCTGGCGGGTATCCTCGCAGGCGATCAGGTCCACTTCCTTGAGCACACGCAGGGCCCGCAGCGTTATGTCTTCCAGGTTGCCTATCGGAGTGGCCACAAGATACAGTTTCGGGCCGGGCGCGCTCCCACTGCCGTTTGAGGGTTGATTAGCGGCATGGTTTGGAGACTTCATGCCCAAAGTCTATCACTGTCCTCGGCCGCGCAACCGTGATGCAAATTGACGGCGGCGAGCCTCCACCCTAGAATCTAAGTAGCCCTCCCCAGGCAGCGCGTCAGGGAGACCCATGCCGCTTTACGAATACGAGTGCAAAAAGTGCCACCATCGTTTTGAGCGAATCCAGAAGTTTTCTGATCCGCACGTGAAGAGTTGCCCCAACTGTGCCGGTCCGGTGCAGTTGGTCATTTCGGCTCCGGCCGTACAGTTCAAGGGCTCGGGTTGGTACGTCACTGACTACGCTAAGAAGTCCTCCGCACCGGCTTCTCCCGCCAATGGCGGCTCGTCCGAAACAACCGAAAAGAAAGAAGAAGCCAAGCCTACAACTGAAGCCAAGAAAAGCGAAAAGAAGAAATAAAGCAACCGCTTAGCCGGTTTCCTCTGCCCCGGCAGTCTTCCGAAAGAGTTCCCCATCTGTAATTTCGGCGCGTTTTCCTGTTGTAACAACAAATTTTTGTCGTGCGCTCCGTAACTTTTTGAGCTTCGAACCGGATTAGCCAAGCAAGAAAGGCACCCGGGGTAAAGGTTTTGAAGGCTCTTGAGAACGAGACAGACGAGCGGCTCTTGATCGAAGCGGCACAGCAAGATCCGGCTCACTTTGCCGAGCTGTATGAGAATAATTTCGAGCGCGTCTACGCCTACATAGCGCACCGGGTACAAAACCGCGAGGAAGCTCAAGACCTGACAGCGGAGGTTTTTCACCAGGCACTGGCGAGCATCACCTCTTCCAGCTCGTCGAGAGCCTCCCACCCGATCAACGGCACGTCATCATCCGGCGCTTTGTGGATCAAAGAAGCATTCAGGAAGTCGCGCAGGAGCTTAGGCGCAGCAAGGGAGCTGTGACGCAACTCCAACTTCGCGCCCTGCAAAGCCTCCGTGTGCGCATGACGGAGTAATCATGTCCAGCATCGCTCTTGCCGACCGACTCGATCAGGCCATCAAGGTGCTCATCGCAAGTTCCAATGGCGACCTTCCAACCACTAATCCCAAGATAAGCGGCTTGCGGCGAATTGCTGCCGAGCTTCGATCTCTTCCCAGCCCGGATTTCAAAGCGGATCTGAAGGCTCAGCTTTTGGAACACGCCCTCGGAGGACCATGTGGAGCGCCGTGCTTCCCCTCGAGCGGTGGTTCCAGGAACCGACCTTGCCCCCTGTTCTCAGGTGCCGGACGTTCCGGCTGCCCTGTCCAAGGCAGCAACCTGGTGCTTTCTTTCTTGGCGCACGCAGCTGGAGTCGCCTTTCTTCTCAGCTCGGGCTTATGGATGGCGCAACACAAACTCATACACCAGGAGATGGTGGTTTCGCTGGTGACCGACTCCCATCCGTATAGCCTGCCAGGGGCTCCAGCGCAGTCACACGGAGGTGGCGGGGGTGGCGACCGGGACAAGTTCCACGCCTCGCGGGGACATGCGCCACGTTTCGCGGCTAAACAGGCTCTGGCGGAGGAGTTGGAGGTGGAACGGGCTCAGGGGTTGGCCCGGGTTGGGGTGGCGGCATTGGCGGAGGCGTCTATCGAGTCGGCGGCGGGGTGAGCGCGCCGCGAGCAATTTACGAGCCTGATCCCGAATACTCCGAGGAGGCGCGCAAGGCAGAGTATCAGGGCAAGGTAATTTTATGGGTCGTAGTTGGGCCGGACGGCACACCCCACGATGTGAGGGTAGGACGCTCGCTGGGCATGGGTCTCGATGAGAAGGCGATCGAGGCGGTCCGGAAGTGGCGTTTTGAACCCGCCATGAAACACGGCCATCCCGTCGCCGTACAGGTCAACGTGGAGGTAAGCTTCCGGCTGTACTAGTTTTCAGATGGGGGTCTCCTGCTGGTGTTGAGGGTAACCGCCTTCTCCAGAACGTGCACGGCGGCAACGTACATGACGAAGCACTCCCACGCAAAAGGCAGGAATCCGAGGTATCCCGGTGCGGGCATTTCAAAAATCTTCCAGCCCTGAGCCATCGGAAAGAGGTAGTGCCACTTTGCGGCAGCCCAATTATTCCAGAATTCCCACAGCCACCCGCAGACCCAGCCGGCAAGCAAGAGAGAATAGAAGCGGCCGCGGCGGCCGCTGGCAAGATCGCCGAGAAGCGATGGGAGGCCGCGATTGAAGTTAATAGGATCGAGAAGGAAGATGAAGCCGATCCACACCAGCACAAAGAGGTAAGCGGCCACGTACTGCGGAACCAGCAGCGGCACGCTAAGGCAGATCGCCCCAAAAAAGATCATCCCGCGCCGCACGGCCGGAGAGAACTCCACAGGTGCTGAGGGTTCGAACCATCCGAAGGCTTCAATCAAGTCCGCAGTCTCAAAGATTCCTGGCGTGATGGTCGCAAACGACCAGCCATAGCCCAGCAGAGCTCCTGCCCGGTTAACTGGAACTCCCACGTAAGTCCAGTTCGCCAGGCGCAGGTTGTAAGCTTCGAAAATCAACCACAGCGGAATGGAAAGCAGGGCGACACCCAGGAACGAAAGCGGTTCATCCTGCAGACGCGAGTGCCCTGTGACGGCCCGAACTGAGGCATCTGCCAGCAGGATGTAGGCGGTCCAGGCAATAGGTGTGAAATATGTAGCGACCGGGGGAACCCCGCGAAACATCAGGAGTTCCCCGGTTATTAGGACCGCCCCGCCGAGCCAGCCATAGACAGCCAACGGCGCCCGTCGATGCCGCTGGAACTCGGAGACCAGCACGCCCACATTCATTCCCGTGATCGTGATTCCCACCCCGACCATACTTGATGGTAACGCACCTGAATTCATTCGAGGGCCCTTGAATGATAGGGTAAGTACCCAGGAGGCGCGATGCTACTACAGCGCTGCTACAACCAGAGCGAAGATCAGTTCCCCCTACCGCCCCACATCCGGGAGCAGTATGGTCCTTTCGGCTTTCCCCAGCCTTGCGACGCGAGCAGGCCGTATATCAGCTCCAATTTCGTTATGGGCCTGGACGGCAGGGCGTCCTTCCGGGAATTGCCCGGCCAGGCCGGCGGCCGAGAAGTCTCGCGCAGCAAGGAAGACCGCTGGCTGATGGATTTCATTCGTGCCCATCACGATGCCCAAATCATGGGCGCCAGCACGCTTCGAGAAGAACTCGGCCGCGACAGCAAAGGCTGGGACTACGCCGTAGCGGATGAGGACTTGGGGCAATACCGGGAAAAAAAGCTGGGGCTGGATCGGACAAGAGTGATCATTGTGACGGGCTCGGGTGAGGTCGACCTCACGTTTCGTGTATTCAATTCCCCTCGCGTTGAACCGTGGATCGTGACCACCGCCGCCGGGGCGCAGACCTTGCAGACGCGCCTGAAGGCGCTCGGGAAAGGGGCGGACCTAAAAGTAGTTTCAGTCGGAGAGGGTTCCATCGTGGATCTCCCCGCCGCTATGCGCGTGCTTCGCCAGGAGCATGGGATTCGCACTTTGCTCTGCGAAGGCGGCCCGACTCTTTACGGGGAATTGCTGCACCTTCGGTTAATTGACGAAGACTTCCGCACCCTCTCTTTGCAGGTGCCGGGCAAGACGACCAAGCCGCCCATCGAACGTCCCACCACCTATGGTCACCTGAGCTATGTTCCTGAGACGGCCCCCTGGTTTCGCCTGATCAGCTTGCATTACGCGCTGCCGTATCACGCGTTTTTGCGGGTGCGGTATGAAGGGCCAAGGAAATTTGACAGTTGAATGGACCTGTCATCCAATCAAGATCACGAGTCTTGTGACTTTTTTGATTTAAGCGGTTTTTCCGGTAGGTAAGCGGCTTGTTTTCAGCATCACGAGCGAACGAAAAAGTCACAAACGCTTGATGAGGGGCGGGAACTACTCTTTCTTGACGTACTGCACAATCTCGAACGCATTCCCCTCGCTGTCCTTGGCCATCATGACCCAGCCGTACCGCTCTTGGGACAGACCCTTCCAGAACTTCACTCCTCTCCGCCGCAGCGTTTGCTGATCTCGTTTGGCATTCTTCGTCGGTAGCGTAAAGCTCGGCCCACTAGCGTGAACTTCGTCGCGTTTCTCCAGCGCCAGGACCGCGCCCTGGGTTTTGAATTCGCTGTAGGTGGGAGTCTGAAACTTGAGCGGTAATCCCAACTTCGAACGATAAAAGTCCACCGCCCGCTCCATGTCGGCGACGCCGACAATAACAACCGCGATTTTCTTCTCCATAGATGCCGCAAATCATAGCGCAGCTCTGGGGTGATGACGATCGTCCACGCGACAAAAAGGCCCCGACCGAAGTCGGAGCCCTTTGCCTTCATTGGCCGGCTTGCCGGGATGAAACTTATTTTGCCGAAACCGCAGCTTCGGCCATCAGCGAAGCAATCTTCTCGATGAGCACGTCCATGCTTTGCCCAGTATCAGTGTTGGCGTCGACGCACGGGTGGCGTCCGCCATCGGCATGCATAACCAGCACGCGCGTGCCCTCGTGTGCCTTCTTCACCATGTAGGGCAGGTGATGACGATCATTTCGGCTCAGCGTCGGCCCGAGCACGACCAGATCAAAAGCATCTCGACGCATGGCGTCTTCCACGCCCTTGCGTCCCACTGCGGTGTCCACGTGATGACCGGCTGTTTGCATTTCGGCGGCTTGCGAGGCCAGCACTTCGGCGTCCCCCTCGCTGTAGAGGATCTTGAGTGTGAAAGCGGATTTCGACATTCGCGGAGCGTAACAACCCACCCTCAGCCTGAGTAGGTCACCGAAGATCTAGTACCGGCGCGAAGACTCTGCCTTACGGAGCAAGCTCGAAGCGATCGCGTCACGAACTCCTGGACGGTCAGACTCCGTCGGTTACTCTGTCGTTACTACCGTGCCATGACTTTCGTAACTCGCGTCCAGACCCGCATAACAACTAGTCTCTGCCGCGGGGGTTTTTGCCCAGCTATGACGAACAAAATCACTAATTCGCTGATAGCCCTGACCGTGGGGGGACTGATGTTGGCCGGTTCCGCCGCTGCTCAAACCGCAACCTCAGGCGCAGGACCGGGTGTGGTTGATCCCGGCCATCCGCGCGTGAATCAAGTGAACCGTCGCAAAGCGCGCCAGCAGAAGCGCATTGCGAAAGGCGTAAAAAATGGCTCCCTGAGCCCGAAGGAGACCGCCCACCTGGAGAAGCGCGAAGCCAGCGTGCAGCGGCAGGAGCAGCGCGACATGGCAAAGCACAACGGCCATCTCACCAAGGCCGAACAGCGCCAGCTCAATCGCCGCCAAAACCGGATCAGCCGGAGCATCTACCGAGACAAGCACAACAATAAGTAATCTGCCCTGGCGATTCGGAATCTCGGGATACAGCCGCAGGCATGCTGCGGCTTTTATTTTGTTACTTATACTGTGCCTTTAGCGCGTAACAGCTCTGCCACGTCGCCGATCTTCTCGCCCAGCAGATTCAGCTTACGCGCCAAGCCCTGGATCTCCGCTTCCGCACGTCGATTAACATCGAAATCGAGCTCGCTGCGCAGCCGATCCTTGGTGTCCTGCCGGTTCTGGCTCATCATGATGATGGGCGCCTGAATGGCGGCCAGCATGGAAAGAAACAGGTTCAGCAGGATGTAAGGGTAAGGATCCCAGCCGCGCGGGCCTAGGGACGCATTTACGGCCACGTAGATCGCCAACACCATGCAGAAAGTAGTGATGAAAATCCAGGACCCGCCGAATCGTGCCACGGCATCCGCAATGCGCTCGCCGGGGCTAGCTTCCTGCTCGATCACCTCGTTAGGATTGCGGTTGGCGCGAAGACGCACCAGCCGCTGCGCAGAGTGGAACTGCTTTCCCAAAACCGCCAGCATATCCATACCCGCCATCGGCTTGCGTTGCAGCAGAACGGATATGTCGTGCCGGTCCACTTCCACACAGACAGTTTGCTCCAGAGCGATGGCCTCAGTTTGATGCGGAGTTTGATCCAGCATCGAGGCGAAGCCGAAAAACTCGCCATGACTCGGTTCGTCGACGACCACTTCCTGCTGGTCTTCATCCACAGTGGTCACCCGCACTCTGCCTGACACCATGACATAAGCTCGTCCGCCGGCGTCGCCCGCCTTATAGATGCGCTGCCGGGGAGCGAACTGCTTTACTTCCACCTGCCCGGCCAAAACAGCCGTCTCCTCTTCGTCCAGCAACGAAAAAAGTGGGACATGCTTTAACACTTCGGGGTTGCAGGCCATCGCTCACCTCGTGCAATCGTGATTGCTGAGAGGTATTTTATCGATGGCTGGCGAGAAAGAATTTCACCGGGCGGCTCGCCTGCCTAGCCCAGTTCACTGCATCAGATTTTTTAGTGCGGCGCGAGCCACGGGAAGCTGCCGCAGGCGGGTGTGCGAACCCTCGAAGTGAGAGAGAAATTCCTCATCCTCATTGATAGCCTGGTCCCGCTTGCCACTGTTCGTATAACTGGCTCAGCGAAATGGTCTCAGCGCTAAGGTCCATGATACCCGTGTGACGCGGGCGCCCCGCCCGCGAGCAATTAATCCCCTGCTGTATTGCTTTAACTAGTCGAACTGCTTCTTGAACTCCGCGAACTGCTGTTGCAGCTGCCCGACTTCATCGCGGAGGCTGGCAACTTCCTGCTCCAGTTGCGCAATTCGATAGCTGTCGCCTGAGACCACCGCGCTGATAGGAGGCGCTGCTTCCCAGGTTTCCGCCTCTTTCGACAGCAGTTGTGCGAAACGTGCTTCTTTGGTGCCGGGCTGCCGGGCAAGCATTTTGACTAAGGGCGGCTCGCGCTCTATTAGGCGTTGCAAGGTTGAGGTGACCTCGTCCAAGGCCTCAAATCGATACATGCGCTCGGTACGCCCGCGCAACTCACCAGCAGTTTGCGGACCACGGAGCAGCAACACGCACATGACCGCGATCTCACGCCGGTCGAAGTTGAAGGCTTCCTGCAAACGATGTTCGTACTTGGTGACCCGGCTGTCGGCGCCGCCGGCGGGACCGGCTAGCCGCTTCTCCTGTAGTGAGTGCAACGCCTGCCGTACGGCATCTTCGTCCAGATTCATGACGGGATCGCGGTTGTTCTTCTGGTTGCAAGCATTGACCAGCGCGTTCAGAGACAGCGGGTAGTAATCCGGAGTGGTAATGTCCTTTTCAATTAATGAGCCCAATACCCGGGTTTGAACCGCGTTCAAAATGAAATTCACGCTGCAAATGCCTCCCGGAGGTGGAAGGCGATTGTACTAAACAGCGGGGACGTGGGGCGCACCCGCGGACAGGGGTGTCCGCGCCACACCGAAGTAGGAAAGGCCACGCCCGTGCCACGTGGCCTCATCCCTAGTTTTCGGCGACTACTTTACAGCGGGGGCCTCCGTCGACTGAACCGTCGGTCCGGCCGCCACTTGCGGCTCGGCCATTGGCTTCACTTTCACGGTGACCAGGATCTTCTCCAGCTTGCCGAACACTTCGTTGCGATCCACCGGCTTGCTTTGATCGTCAACCTTGTCGCCGGATGTCCCAACTGCCATCGCGAATTCATAGCACGCTCCGTTTTCGAAGACGTGATAGTACTTCGCGTCGGCTGACTTCATCGGACCGAAGTCTTCCACTTGGTTGAACTCGGTTTCACCGACTTTAACTTGCGAGGGCGATCCCGGCTCGCTGTCGGGATGCTCGCTCTTCGGAAACGCGAAGTGCGTGCATTGGTCGGCACTCAGGCTCTTGTGCACGCTGAGGTTGAACAGCGCAGAGCTGAAATCGGTTCCGGGATACGAATTGCCGGGCATCTCGACGGTCGCCAACGCGATGCCGCCCGGCTGAACGAAATTCATCGCAACAGAAGATTTCGCATCCAGCTTGTCGCCCGTCTTCAGCGAGTATTTCCTCGGATAGCGGAAGGAAACGCCGTAGGTCTTATCAGTGTAAGTGACCGTCGATGGCCGCTTTTTCCCAATCTTCTTCGGTGCAGCAGGCCGGCTCGCCACCGGTGCCGTCGGCAACGAAACGCTGATGGCCGGCACCTGCGGCGAGGAGTTTTGGAGATTCTGGTTTCCGGAATCGGCCACCGCCGGCTTGCTCGTCCCTTTCGAGCAGCCATTGGCTCCCAACAGGAAGATTCCGATTGTGGAAGCAAGCATGAGCGAGCCGATGGTGATGATTGTGCGGCTGGACTTAAGCCCTTTGTGCCGAGCAGCATCCAACTTCTTCGGTTCGGTTTTTGCCTGCAAGTTGAGTTGCGTAAACTGTGCCATATTGGCCTCCCGTCCTGGTTTCCCCAGTTACCAGAGCACCTGGCAGGAAGCGGACCATTTTAGAAAGTTGCTGATTAGGCGTGGTTTACGGGAAAAGCCGAGAAGAGAAATCGTGGTTGCCAATGGACGTCGTGGCTTGCCAGACACATCCGAGAGACGCACAAGCAGCACGACAGTAATGCGGCTAGCAGCCGGGCTGCAGGGTAGCACGACATCGTTGCGCGCGTTGCGCTGCGACGAGGTCTTCCTAATGCGGTTCAGATACCGGTTGACCATCATGCTTGTGGGCCTGCTGGCATCGAGCGGGTGGACGAGCGATGCGCAGTCCCTCGGCGACCTGGCCCGTCAGCAGCGCCAGAAGCAGCAGCCCAAGCAAGCGCATCCTAAGGTCATCACCAACGAGGATCTTCCGAAACACCCGGATTCGAGTCCTCCCACCGACGACAGCCCTTCCCAGCCGACCAAGAAATCGGAAGCAAGTTAAAAGTTAAGTTCTTCACCGCTTGCCGCCGGCAAAACAAACATGCTAGGCGAGAAATGGAAGGCGCAGATTCAGGAACCGAAGAATGTGGTGGAGGAAGTACAGAGGCGCGCGCGGATGCACTGGCCGGTTCCATCCATTTCGTCGACCCGAATGCGTATGGGAATGGTTCGGAGTACAACCAGCATCAGTTGCGAAGAAGGCAATACCTCGATCAGCTAAAAAAGCAGCTTGCCGAGCAAAAGAAGAAGCTCGAGAACATCTAGGAAGCTGCCCGCCGCCAGGGGTTCGGCAATTCCGGGTACGATTCGTAAACACTGCTTAGCGTTCTGCGCGGCCTTCTCGCTAGCTTTGCGGCCACGTCTTTGGTTTTCTGTGCGCCGTTGCTGATGGTCGCTAATAATAGGGTTGTGCACACAAACCCTGGATATCGCGGTCGTCTGGCTCCTTCGCCGACCGGTCTGCTTCACATCGGCCATGCTCGAACCTTCTGGATTGCCGCCTGGCGAGCCGAACAAAATGCAGGCACGCTGATCCTGCGCAACGAAGACCTCGACCCGCAACGCTCGCGTCCTGAATTCGCTCAAGCCATGCTGGACGATCTGGGCTGGCTGGGTCTTCGCTGGAGTGAAGGTCCGGACTGCGGTGGCCCGTGCGCTCCGTACTCACAAAGCGAGCGACGCGGCCGTTACCTGGCGGCATGGCGCAACCTACGGGACGGCGGCTTCATCTATCCGTGCTCCTGCTCCCGCAAAGACCTGGAGCAGGCAGCCACTGCTCCAAATGATGCCGAGGATGAGCCGATTTATCCTGGGCGCTGCCGCTCACGCGATGATGCGGCACAATTCCAAAGTCCTGCCGGGGTGAATTGGCGTTTTCGCGTGCCAGACCGCGAGCAAGTGCGCTTCGCCGACGTACACCTTGGAGTTCAAACTTTCGCGGCCGGGCGAGATTTTGGCGACTTCATTGTTTGGCGCCGCGATGATGTACCTGCGTATCAACTCGCCGTTGTTGTGGATGATGCTGAAATGCACATCACGGAAGTCGTGCGCGGTGCCGACCTGCTGAAATCGACAGCCCGGCAAATTTTGCTTTGGCGGGCGCTCGAGTTGGTCGCGCCCGCCTATTACCATTGCGATCTGGTGCGCGACGAAGCCGGCCTTCGCCTTGCCAAGCGCCGTGATTCGCTTAGCATTCGCCATCTGCGGGAAAGGGGCCTGTCCCCTGACGATATTTGGAACAAAGCAGGACTGGGTGAAATCTCGCGTCCATCTTCGTAGATGCTCATTTATAATGATTGCAAGTCGCGTCAACTGATTTTCAACCGTGGAAACCGCGAGTTTCTCCTAATCATCCAAGCACATTCATGACACGAATTCTGGCTATCCTGTTTTCCGCAACAACCGTCGTGCTTGCAACTGCGCTGGGAGCAACGTGGTGGTTCGCCTATCAGCTCATGCAGTCGACCAATCCGCCTCCACCTGAGCCGCTGCCTGTGCTGCTGCCGAGTCCGCAGGTGTCGCCCCTGCAAGTTCGCTACCAAGTCGCCCTGCCGGGTCGTGGTGAAATCTTCCCTGCTCTAGCTTCCAGCAACGCCAGGGATTACTGGCCGGTTGCTGTACTGACGATTTCGAACGCCTCCGATGGTCCAGTCCTGCAGACCATTTCCGCGGAGATTCCGGAATGGAGCCGACGCTCGACCACGAGCTTGATCGTGGGTCCTCGGGAAACACGAGTGGTGCACATCAATCCGGAACTGTTGCCCCAGGCTTACCAGAACACGGAAATCCGGCGTGCTCTGCTCGAGTTGCGCGCCAGTGCTCCCGGCAAACAGCCGGGATTCGACCAGGCTCGCCCCGTGTTCCTCCACGCGGTTTCCGACCTGTACTGGGGGAATAAATTTGCCAATGCCCAATTCATTGCGCGTTGGGTTACGCCCCATGATCTGGCCGTAATTCGCTTGGTGTCATCGGCCAGAAATTACGTCCCGGCTGGGCGCCTTGCGGGATACGGCTTGGCGGGCAATACTCCCGAACGCGTGTCGGCGCAGGTCCGCGACGAAGCACGCGCCGTCTTCGAAGCGATGCGCCACCTAGGCATCAGCTACGTCGACAGTCTGTTCACCTTTGGCAACTTCAGTGGCGAAGCGCAACGTGTGCGACTGCCGCGCGAGACGCTCAATCAGAGCAGCGCCAATTGTGTGGACGTCTCGGTGGCATTCGCCTCCGCCATGGAAAACCTGGGCATGGACCCGGTGATTGTGATTGTGCCTGGCCACGCGTTTGCGGGAGTGCGTTTGGCACGCGATGCGCGCGAGACCCTCTATCTGGACCTGACCGTGCTGCCGGAGGGCAGTTTCCAGCGGGCCATCTCGCGCGCAGGATACTGGCTGAAGAAAACACCTGCCAACCAGCAACTGGTCATTGATATCTCTGCTGCGCGTGCGCTGGGCATCTACCCCATACCGCTGCCGCTGCAGGCAAAATCCGCGAGACCGGCTGCGCCACAGCACGAGGCGAGCAAAACCACTTAGCTTCGGGTGGGCCATAGGGGTGAGCTGGCGAAATTGCCGATGTCAAGCGCGGCGAAGGAACAAGCGCTGGTTTCATAAATCATCTTCGGGGATAAAGCCTGGGTGGCTTAAGAATGCAGCCGGTGCTGATGCTGTCTGTGGGTTCAAACCAGAAGCCCCCGCCATTTTTGATTTCTGAAACGCAATACGAATCTGTCTCGGGTACAGAGCTGTACTCGAGAGGGTAAAGCGGAGGCCTTTGGCCCCGCCTTACTCCCCCCTTAAGGAACCGGCTCTTGTCGCTGAGGTGACTGGGTAGAGCCGGATACAATTTATGAAACCAGCGCTATGCATTCGTCGCATCCCGGTCATATATGCATGGACATGCAGGGATTCTTCGATTCGCTTGCTGATGACAAAGACCACTAACCTCAATGGAATCAATACGCGCCTAGAACCTGGTCATTCTAGTCCTAAACCGGCCCTCGCGGGGGGCTAGTTTGTCGCGGGGCTAGTTGCGCAGAATGACTAGGCCCTCATTGCATTCTACGGCATGTCGCTGTCCTATCAGTTCTCCTGATTACCCCAAACCACCCGGCTGCGTGGTGAAGAAGATTTGTTCTTCCAGGATGGGGAGGGTGATTGTTTCGGCCTTCCTGCGATAGTCCAGCGCGCCGCCGCGATTTCTCATGCGATATCTTTTGCCCATCACGAAAATCCCGCAGCGCTCCTCACAGCGCACGACATATCTGTGATTCGCCTGCTGCAGAACCATGGTAGGACTGTGAACCTGGAGGGCCAGAAACTCCGGTTGCAGTAACAGCAACAAGTCACTGGAGTGAGCTAGCAGCAGCTCCACGCCTACGGCGGCGAGCAGAACGATTGTGGCCCAGCGCGCGATCCGTCTCATCTCCCAGGCTCTATCCTGGCGCAAGGTTAGCAGTAAACCTCAGCCCTATGCCAACATCAAAATCAGGACACGCATTTTCGTACCGCGCAGGAGGGACACATGGCAAGCAATCCGTAACTTTCAGAGCAGAAAAGACCCGGGCGGGGCCCACAGGTGGCGCCCAGGATTCAGGTGACCTAGAAAGAAGCCATTTCGTGGCCGGTGATTGCGCTCATCATTGCTGCCGCGATGCTGGTTGCGGTAATCGCGTGGCTGCCGCGTACGCCGAAAGCGCGGCCCGGTCCAACTGCCGCGCAGATTCCGGTACAACCCAGGCTCGCTCAGATACAGCTATCGCATTTCAAAAGCAGCGCCAGTCGGCAACGCGTGCTACGTGGGTGCCCTGCTGTTCAACAACGGCCACACTGAACTCACCGGTGCACAGGTACAGGGTCGTTTTCCGGGAGCCAACGGCCCAACCGTCCAGGTGCAGAGCCGGCGCTGGGGCGAGGCAGCTCGCCGCAATGATGCAAATACGCATAGGTGCAGCAGCCGATCAAGCCTCACCAGTCGCGGCCGATTCGAATCTACTTCGACCAGATTCCTGCCCTCTGGCACAAGCAAATGCCGGAAATCACAGTTACTAGCGCGACTGCGACCAAGCCATGAGGCGAGCAGAATAGCGAGACTATCCGCGTATGCCGCCGCCAGCTCGGCAAATTAGGAACAGACACATGATTTGCCGCGGGCCCTGATACGAACGACATTTCCACTACCGTGTGACGCGTGCCTTGATCGGTGTCTGTCCTTTTGTCAACGCTCTGGGCCACCAAGTTTGTCCCGAATTCACCGTGATCGGACATGAACAATCGATTGCCCAGCGGTCCGACATTGTTATGGCAGGTGGCAGGGTTGCTGCAATAATGATGCAATGGATCTTGCTTTCCTCGAAGAACGTTGGCTTCCGAAGTCTGTGCTTTGTCTGCGCGGGTACACCAGCCACAAATTCCTGCATGACCTGCTGGCCGGAGTAACGGTTGGGCTGGTCGCCCTGCCGCTGGCCATGGCCTTTTCGATTGCCTCGGGCCTCACGCCGCAAGCCGGAATCTACTGTGCGATGGTTACCGGCTTTCTTGTCTCTCTGCTGGGCGGCTCGAAGACTCAGATCGGCGGGCCAACTGGCGCTTTCGTCGTGGTGGTGGCTGGAATTGTTGCCGTGCATGGGGTGGATGGCCTGTTCATGTGTACGGTCATGGCGGGCGTACTCCTGGCGATCATGGGAGCAGCCGGCATGGGCACGGCGGTGAAATTCATTCCACGGCCTATCGTCATTGGGTTCACTAACGGCATCGCCATTCTCATCGCCAGCACCCAGATCAAAGATTTCTTGGGATTGCAGATGGACAAAGTCCCCGGGGAGTTCTGGCATCGCATGGAAGCCCTGTCCGGCCACTTGCGCACGCTGTCGCCTGAGGCAACTGTTCTCGCGGCGGCAACGATTGTCATCATGGTGTTGTGCCGCTTGATCTCTGCGCGTATTCCAGGACCCATCGTGGTGCTGGTGCTGGGAACGGCAGGCGTCATGTTGCTCAAGCTGCCGGTCGAGACCATAGGATCGCGCTTTGGGGGCATTCCCAGCGGCTTGCCACATCTTGAAATCCCGAAATTTCGCCCGGAGTTGATCCATGGCCTGCTCGGCCCGGCCTTCACGGTCGCCATGCTGGGGGCGATCGAGTCGCTGATGTCAGCCGTGGTCTCCGACCGCATGAGCAAAGACCGCCACAATCCCAATGTGGAGCTGATCGGGCAGGGCTTGGCGAACATCGCTTCGCCGATGTTCGGGGGCTTGCCCGCTACTGGCGCAATCGCCCGCACCGCCACCAGCATTCGCTCAGGGGCGCAGACGCCGATCGCGGGTATGATCCATTCCGCGACGCTGCTTTGCGTGCTGTTGTTTGCAGCGCCGCTGGCGCGGTTTGTCCCCATGTGCGTGCTGGCGGGAATCCTGATGGTGGTCTCTTACCACATGGGCGAGTGGCGCGAAATCCCGCAACTGGTGAAACTGACGAAGACCGATGTCAGTGTCTGGCTGGTGACTTTTGCGCTCACCGTGTTTGCCGACCTCACTGTAGCGGTCGAAGCCGGTATGATCCTGGCAGCGCTGCTGTTCATCAGTCGCGTGGCGAACACCACCACGGTCTCGCAAGTCACCGATGATTACATTGAAGACGGGCGCGTGCACATCCTGCAGGACAAGGACATCCCGTATTACGCGACCATCTTCCGCATTCATGGGCCCTTTCTTTTTGGCGCGACCGACAAGATTTCCATCGTGACCGAGAACATCCACCAGCTGCCGCCAGTAGTGATTCTTCGCTTAAGAAATATGACCGCTCTCGATGCCACCGGCCTGTTCGCGCTGGAAGAACTGGCCAAACAACTGCATGCCTCGAAGCGTACGCTGATCTTGTGCGGCGTTCGCGAACAGCCTTCCCGGCTCATACATCAAGAAGAATTCGAGGAACTGATTGGGCGCAAGAACATCTGCGAGAATGTACAGGCCGCCCTCGACCGCGCCGAGGAAGTCTACGAGAAACTGGAGGCCAAAAAAGCGGCCAGCGGAAAGTAGATTGCATTCAAGCCATTGCAGGGAAGAAGCCCCGGTTAGAGGCGGATGGCATGAAAAACCAAGTTTGCTGCTGTTCGTGACAGCATTGGCTGTCCTTCCTGTGGGGTTGATGGCACGCGCCGGCAGCCAGCCCCGACACCTTGTCGGGCCAAAATCAACCCATATGTAAACCCCTACGTGGAGGACAAGAACTTCAGCGGCTCGATTCTGATTGCCAAGGCAGGGAAGGTTCTCTTCAGCAAAAGCTACGGCATGGCCAACTATGAACTGGCTGTGCCGAACCGTCGCCCGGACCTGTTGCCGAGCTATGCAGGGTGATACCGGTTCGGGCCAGAGTTTGCGTACAACCCTGGCGCCAATGTCGGCGTGGAGATGACTGACGAGGGGCTCCGGCTGGTTTCGGGCAACAGCGTGAGCTACCTGCTTCCGATCCCGGAAAACAAGTTTGTGGATCACTTGTTCGGAGGAACCGTTGCTTTCAACGAGCAAGATGGGTATCTGAGCTGGGTTTTGGAAGAAGCTTCGTCGCAAAGAAACCTGAAGTGAACGTTGGCGGCCCGACGCCGGAGTCGGATCCCACGCTCGTTGTACACTCTCTCCATGCCGCAGGAACGTCCGGGTCTCTTCCCCGTCCACAGCAACGTTCCCGATTCTTATCTGGTCGCCTACATTGATGGCGGAGCACGGGGGAATCCCGGACCTGCCGGGTACGGGGCTGTTATTAAAGATCAATCCGGCAGCAAGGTTGCCGCGCTAAGCAAATATCTTGGCCGGCAAACCAACAACTCTGCCGAGTACAACGGCTTATTGGCCGCTTTGGAGTACGCGCTTCAAAATGGCCGCAAGGCACTGAAGGTCATCAGCGATTCCGAGCTACTGGTAAAGCAGATTCGCGGGCAGTACAAGGTGAACAGTCCAGCTTTGCAGCAGCTTCATCGGCGGGCACAGGAGCTGATCCGGCAGTTGGACTGGTTTTCCATTCAGCACGTTTTGCGGGCCCAGAATCGTGAGGCGGACGAGTTAGCAAATCTTGCGATGGACGAAGGAATGGGCCGCGCCCGTGCCGGCACGGGCCCCCCATCGCTTGGCTCGGGGCAGCCCCTCGCCCGTGCCGGCGGCGAGGAATTTGACGGGATCGTGCGAAATGGCGTCATCGAACTCTCCGACGGTGAATTGCCCGAAGGCACTCGCGTCCAAGTGCGGATCAAACGCTAAGGCAACCGAACTGGCTCGCGACGGCAAGCGACCTTGTAGTGGTCACACGTTATTGTTACTGACTATCAGCACCGGCTCACACTCCGTTCTCCTGAGCCGCTGTTATCCTGCTCATCGCTGTGCTGCCGACGTGTGATCGTGCACTATTTTCCAGCCATCCGCGAACCTGCGGAAAATCAGCGTGAACAATCCGTGCGGCGTCTTTCCATCCGGCATGGTGAGCTTCCATCCGCCTCGCACAAAAGCGGCATCCGCGCTAAGCCCCTCAATCTGAAGATCGGAAAATTCCAGTTTGCCCATCTCGCGGCCTTCACCCTGGTAGCGCTTACGATAGCGGTCTAACGTCGCCTCCCAGCCCTTGGCCAGGTTGTCGCCGGCGAAGAATGTCAGCTGTGGCGAGTTCCAGTAGCCGGTCATGAAACCCTCCAGGTCGTGACGATTCCAGGCCTGAACCTGGTTTTTCAGCACCTGCTCAACGGCGGCCCTCTCCGCCCCTTGGGCAAGGGCCGGGGAAGCAGTCGATAACAGAACGATGAATGCGAGGGTTGCGCGCATGTGCGCCTCCAGGGCGCAACAGTGTCGCACAGGAGGCAGGTTCTTAACAGGTTCCGAGAACGAGATTCGTGGCTCCGCGAGGAATAACAAGAGCCCAATGAAGCCACGGATTGACACGGATTCGACGCCCCAGATCCGTGAGATGCGTGGCCGTGTTTTCTTGTCTTACACTGAGCAAATGCCGGGACCCTTTGCGGCTAGAGGCCCGCTCACGATGCAGTTGTGAGGCAGAGTTTGCCTGAGACCTGATACTCGAGATCTGGGATCGAAAAAAACAGGTCCTTCGACTCGCGCACCGAGCGGATTGCTCGGGATGGCAAGGTTTTGCAGGGGAGTTACACGCGGCTCTTTTTGGCTGCCTTCACTCTGGCGACCCCGGCTATTTCCCAAGGCCGTTTTGTCCGTTCGGGCTCGGGTTTATCGCGGTCTTCGACGCGGTCGTACTGGTAGGCCTCGCTGACGGTTCCCAGCGACTCGTTGTAGAGGCTCGGCAGGCCCAGGGCTTCCTTCATTTCTTCGGTGAACTGGTGCAGCGCTTTGAGGTGGTCAACAGTGGCCGCGATTTCCGTCTTGGAGGTCTTAAGTACCTGCTGGTATCCCTTGTTCACGAGCTTGGAGATCTCGCTTCCAACCAGGTAGCCGGGATAGGCAAAGATCTTAACACCCTCGCCACCGTCCTTTTGGATGGCGGCCGAAACGTTGTACTTCTTGAAAAACACGCGGTTCTGCGTTCCGGGAGCCTCGATGAGGTCGAACCCGTGATCACGCAGCCAATTGACCGCGTCTTCGTAAGTGCGCTGCTCCACCTTGTCTGCCATTGGTTCCTGTTTGCTTCCTTGCTGACTTGCGCCAGATTAGATGCTGCGTTTCAGAATCGGGTACCCCGCTACTTCTTCCTTGGATCTAAAGCTATTCTTCGATAATCTAGACACAATTAGTAGCCGTTTTTGGCTCCGTGGGCACATTACGATAGTCACGGGGACCTCGTCCAACATGTTCAAGCCGTCGCCCAAAAGCGCGGAAGTTGCTCACTCTGCAGCACATGGGGGAGGTCCGTTCGGTTCCGGCCTGGGTGAGGATCCCTTGCAACGTATCGGCAATACGCCCCTGGTGCAGTTCGAAACCTTGACCGGAGAGCGGCCCAACGTGCAAATCCTGGGCAAGGCCGAGTGGTTCAATCCCGGAGGATCGGTCAAAGACCGCGCCGCCGCCAACATCCTCGCCGAGGCTCGCCGGATGGGGAAGTTCGGACCCGGTAAGATACTCCTCGACTCGACCAGCGGCAACACCGGCATCGCGTACGCGATGATTGGCGCCGCTTACGACTTTCCGGTCACTCTGTGCATGCCGGAAAACGTTTCGGCCGAGCGCAAGCGCATTCTGCACGCCTATGGCGCGAACATTATCTACACCGATCCGGCGGAAGGATCAGATGGAGCGATCCGGAAAGCGCGTGAGCTTTTCGCCGCCGAGCCGGAGAAATTTTTCTACGCTGACCAGTACTCCAACGAAGCCAACTGGCGCGCCCACTACCAGACCACAGCCAATGAGATCTGGTACCAGACCCAGGGCCGCATCACCCATTTCGTCGCCATGCTGGGCACCAGCGGGACGTTTACCGGCACGACGCGGCGCTTAAAGGAACTGAATCCCCGCGTTCACTGCACTTCCCTGCAGCCGGACTCCGCCTTTCACGGCATTGAAGGCGCCAAGCATATGGCCAGCGCACTCGTACCCAAGATTTACGATCCCAGCCTGGCAGATGACAACCTGGAAATCTCAACCGAAGCTTCTTACGAGATGGTGAAGCGGTTGGCGCGGGAAGAGGGCTTGCTGGTTGGCATCTCCGCGGGCGCAGCCGTCGTCGGCTGCCTGCAGGTGGCGGAGAACCTGAAAAAGGGACAGAACGCAGTGATCGTCACCATCTTGTGCGACTCCGGCGATAAGTACCTGAGCGAGCGGTTCTGGGACGAGAGCTAGCCAACGAATCTTAGATTTCAGATTTTAGACTGCAACTTTAGAACCGGATCTAAAATCTGAAATCTGACTAAAGTCTGCATCGCTAAAATCGTCTTCCATGTTGAAGATCCCTCAAAAGGAATATGTGGCCATCCGGCAGCACGGCGAGGAAACCTATCCCCACGAGTGTTGCGGGGTTCTCCTGGGCACCGCGGATGGGGACGAGCGTGTGGTTACCTCTTCTGCCCGGTGCGGGAATACTCGGGTTGATTCGCCTCACAATCGTTACCATATCGATCCCAAGGAGCTGGTGCGCATTCAGCGTGAGGGCCGCGATCGAGGTGAGGATATCGTCGGCTTCTACCATTCGCATCCTGACCATCCGGCGCGCTGGTCTCTCACTGATCTGGAGGAAGCGCACTGGCTGGGTTGTTCTTACGTGATCACGAGCGTGGCCAAAGGCAAAGCGGACCTGACGAATTCCTTCGAGCTTGCCGGGGATGGGGAAAGTCAAAAGAAGTTCCTGGACGAGCAGATCCAGATTGTCTAGCGGGGGCACACCACACGTAGGCCAGCCGCTCCCGGCTGTCCGGTCTGTCCAATCGGCGGAGATTTCAATTGGCAGGGGAAAGCTGCTATAAAGGCGGTTAAAACCCCGCTGAATCCAAAGCTTAGCTGTAGGCATCACTACGGAATGGAGAGCATGGCCAAGATTCACATCCCAACGCCGCTACGACAGTACGCGGACAAGCACGCAACGGTCGAAGTCAACGCCGGCACAGTCGGAGAGGCGCTAACCGGGCTCGTGAGCAAGCATCCTGACTTGCGCCGTCATCTTTATACTGATGAAGGCAAGCTCCGGGCCTTTGTGAACGTGTATCTGAACGACGAGGACATCCGCTACCTGCAAAAGGAAGGCACTGCTTTAAAGGACAATGATAGTATTTCCATCGTGCCCTCCATCGCTGGAGGCAGCCAGGATATTGACGAAGTGGCGAATTTGAGGATTGTCGAATTGAACTCCGCCCTACCAACGTGCTGTTGTCCTGCCTGTTGCTGTTGACCGTCCGAAATTCGTCAATCCGAAAATTTCAAAATGCGAGAATTTGAGGCTTTCATGCCCACTACAACTGACGTCAGAGGCGAGCCGGCAACGCTTAACAACGACGAAATCCTGCGCTACTCGCGCCACCTGATCATGCCCGAGGTCGGCATGGAGGGTCAGCAGAAGCTGAAGGCCGCGCGTGTGCTCTGTATCGGGGCAGGCGGACTGGGCTCGCCGCTGGCCTTGTATCTCGCGGCTGCGGGCGTGGGTACGCTTGGCATGGTGGACTTCGACGTGGTGGACTACACCAACCTGCAGCGCCAGATCATCCACACGACTGCCGATGTCGGCCGGAAAAAGCTCGAATCCGCAGGGGACAAGCTGAAAGCCATCAACCCGTTTTTGAATCTGCGGAAGTTTGAAACCAAGCTGACCAGCGAAAACGCGCTCGAACTCTTTCGCCAGTTCGACATCGTCGCCGATGGTACTGACAACTTCGCGACCCGTTATCTGGTAAATGACGCCTGCGTGCTCACCGGTAAGCCGAATGTCTACGGCTCGATCTTCCGCTTTGAAGGACAGGCCAGCGTGTTCGCGACCAAAGAAGGCCCGTGCTATCGCTGCCTGTATCCAGAACCGCCACCGCCGGGGCTCGTTCCCTCCTGCGCCGAAGGCGGAGTGCTCGGCATTTTGCCCGGACTGGTAGGTGTGATGCAGGCCACCGAAGTCATCAAGCTGATTCTGGGGAAGGGTGAGCCCCTGATCGGCCGCCTGCTGCTGATCGACGCCCTGGGCATGAAGTTTCGCGAACTCAAGCTGCGCAAGAACCCCGATTGCCCGGCCTGCGGCACGCATCCGACAGTCACGAAATTGATAGACTATAACGAGTTTTGTGGAATTCGCGGCGAGGAGAAGCCGGTGGAATCAAGCGTGTCGGAAATCCAAGTGGAAGAACTGAAGCGCCGTCTGGACGCGGGCGAACCGTTGTTCGTGCTCGATGTCCGCGAGCCGCACGAATATCAGATCTGCAACATTGGCGGGCACCTGATTCCGCTCGGCGACTTGCCGAAGCGGGTGCACGAACTGGATTCCAGCCGCGAGATCGTCGCCCATTGCCGCTCCGGCGTGCGCAGTGCAAAGGCGGTTGCTTTCTTGCGCCAAGCGGGATTCCGCAAGGTGCACAACTTGGCCGGAGGCATTCTCGCCTGGGCTGACCGCGTCGATCCGAAGATGCCGAAATACTAGTGGTGGCCGCGCCTGTTCCTGACGAGGAGAGCTGGCGCACCGCTGA